>ERZ795043.52-NODE-52-length-163497-cov-25.629502_pt1 | contig 163497 bp, 165 predicted proteins | sample MGYA00375127_ERZ795043 | MGnify/ENA primary metagenome ERZ795043 (study PRJEB30172, sample SAMN05518447) | compost metagenome | isolation source: Feedstock adapted compost from Newby Island compost facility, Milpitas, CA | place: USA:Newby Island compost... | reverse complement strand
CCGCGAGGGCGGCCGCACCGTCGGTGCCGGCGTCGTCGCCAAAATCATCGAGTAGTCGCAAACCAGGGGTGCCGGACGCGGCAACACGGAGATAGACAATGGTTAACCAGAGCATCCGCATCCGGTTGAAGGCGTTCGACCATCGCGTGCTCGATCAGTCGACGAGCGAGATCGTCAACACGGCCAAGCGCACCGGCGCCCAGGTCCGTGGGCCGATCCCGCTGCCGACGAACATCGAGCGGTTCACGGTCAACCGCAGCCCGCACATCGACAAGAAGAGCCGCGAGCAGTTCGAGATCCGGACGCATCGCCGCCTTCTCGACATCGTCGATCCGACGCCGCAGACCGTGGACGCGCTGATGAAGCTCGATCTTGCCGCTGGCGTCGACGTGGAAATCAAGCTCTGAGGGACGTTGCGTCATGCGCACCGGAGTCATCGCACGGAAGATGGGCATGACCCGCCTTTTCGACGAGGCGGGCTCGCATGTGCCCGTGACCGTGCTGAAGCTCGACAACTGCCAGGTCGTCGCCGTACGCACGGCCGAGAAGGACGGATACACCGCCGTCCAGGTCGGCGTGGGCAAAGCGAAGGTGAAGAACGTTACCAAGCCCATGCGCGGCCACTTCGCGAAGGCGAAGGTGGAGCCGAAGCGCAAGCTGGCTGAATTCCGCGTCTCACCCGACGCACTGCTCGAGGTGGGATCGGAAATCACGGCGGCGCACTACGTGCCAGGTCAGTTCGTCGACGTCTCGGGCATCACGATCGGCAAGGGCTTCGCCGGCGCGATGAAGCGGTGGAACTTCCGCGGTCTCGAGGCCTCGCACGGCGTGTCGATCAGCCATCGCTCCCATGGCTCCACCGGCGGTCGCCAGGATCCCGGCCGGACCTTCAAGAACAAGAAGATGGCCGGTCACTACGGCGCCGAGCGTGTCACGGTCCAGAACCTGAAGGTCGTCGCGACCGATGTCGAACGCGGGCTCATCATGGTGAAGGGTGCCGTGCCCGGCGCATCGGGGGGCTACGTGCTGGTCACCGATGCGGTGAAGCGCAAGCTGCCAGAGAACGCGCCGATGCCGGCCGCCATCCGCAAGGTCGAGGCGGAAGCTCCCGCGGCGGCCGAGGGTAACAAGGAATGACGACGATGAAAGTCGCGGTTACGACCCTCGATAACAAGAAAGCCGGCGAGATCGAGCTCGCCGACGACGTGTTCGGTCTGCCCTCGCGGCCCGACATCCTGGCGCGCATGGTGCGCTGGCAGCTGGCGAAGCGCCAGCAGGGCACGCACGACACCAAGGAGATCGGCGAGGTCTCCGGCGGCGGCCGCAAGCCGTGGCGCCAGAAGGGCACCGGCCGGGCCCGCCACGGCTCGACGCGCAGCCCGCAGTGGCGCAAGGGCGCGGTCATCTTCGGCCCGACGCCGCGCAGCCATGCCTTCGATCTGCCGAAGAAGGTGCGCAAGCTCGCGCTCAAGACCGCGCTTTCGACCAAGTGCGCCGACGGCAAGCTCGTCGTGCTCGACAGCGTCGACGGGGCACCGTCGAAGACCAAGGAGCTCGCGAAGCGTTTTGCCGATCTCGGCTGGTCGTCGGTGCTGTTCATCGACGGGCCCACGGTCGACGAGAAGTTTGCGCGGGCGGCCCGCAACATTCCCGGCGTCGATGTCCTGCCGCAGCAGGGCGCCAACGTTTACGACATTCTCCGCCGCGACACGCTGGTCCTGACCCGTGCGGCGGTTCAGCACCTGGAGGCGCGACTGAAATGAGCGCGGCCAAGGCGAAGAAGCCGAACCTGAGCAAGGACGAGCTCTACGGCGTGATCTTGTCGCCCGTCATCACGGAGAAGGCGACGATGGGGTCGCAGTACAATCAGGTGACCTTCAAGGTCCGCAGGGACGCGACCAAGCCGCTGATCAAGGCTGCCGTCGAAGGTCTGTTCAACGTCAAGGTCAAGGCGGTGAACACGATCAATGTCCGCGGCAAGGTCAAGCGCTTCCGCGGCCATGTCGGCCGGCGGTCGGATTACAAGAAGGCGATCGTATCGTTGGCTGAAGGCCATTCGATCGACGTCACCACGGGGATCTGAGGCGGATCATGGCACTCAAGCAGTTCAAGCCGGTGACGCCGTCGTTGCGGTCGGTCATCCTGATCGATCGCAGTGACCTGTACAAGGGCCGGCCGGTCAAGAGCCTGACGGAAGGCAAGCCCAAGACGGGCGGTCGCAACAATGCCGGCCGCATCACGACGCGCCATCATGGCGGCGGTCACAAGCGTCTTTACCGGATCATCGACTTCCGGCGGCGCAAGTTCAACGTCGAGGGCACGGTCGAGCGGATCGAGTACGATCCCAACCGGACCGCGTTCATCGCGCTCGTGCGCTACAGCGACGGCGAGCTGTCCTACATCCTGGCCCCGCAGCGCCTCGCCCCGGGCGACAAGGTCATCTCCGGCGAGCGGGTCGACATCCGCCCGGGTAACGCGCTGCCGATGCGCAACATCCCGGTCGGCACGATCATCCACAACGTGGAGCTGAAGCCGGGCCGCGGCGGGCAGCTCGCGCGTGCTGCCGGCACGTTTGCGCAGCTGGTCGGCAAGGACCAGGGCTTCGCGCTGCTGCGTCTTTCCTCGGGCGAGGTTCGCCGCGTTCCGGCCGATTGCCTGGCCACGGTTGGCGCCGTGTCGAATCCGGACCAGCAGAACCAGTCGCTGGGCAAGGCCGGCCGCAGCCGGTGGAAGGGGCGGCGCCCGACCGTTCGCGGTACGGCGATGAACCCGGTCGACCATCCGCTCGGCGGCGGCGAGGGCCGCACCAAGGGGGGCCGTCATCCGGTCTCGCCCTGGGGCCAGCCGACCAAGGGTTACAAGACACGCCACAACAAGGCGACGGATCGCTACATCATCCGCCGCCGGAACGCGAAATAAACGGAGACTGTCGTGGCACGTTCGGTTTGGAAGGGTCCGTTCGTCGACGGATACCTGTTGAAGAAGGCGGAGAAGGCGCGGGCAAGCGGCCGCAACGAGATCATCAAGATCTGGTCGCGCCGCTCGACCATCCTGCCCCAATTCGTCGGCCTGACCTTCGGCGTGTACAACGGGCACAAGTTCCTGCCCGTGCTCGTCACCGAAAACATGGTCGGCCACAAGTTCGGCGAGTTCGCGCCGACGCGGACCTTTCATGGCCACACCGCGGCCGACAAGACGGCCAAGAGGGGTGACTGATGAGCAAGCAAGCGCGCGAGCGCCGTCTCAAGGATAACGAGGCGCGGGCCGTCGCCCGCGCCATCCGGGTCAGTCCGCGCAAGCTCAACCTCGTCGCGGCGCTGATTCGCGGCAAGGATGCGAGCAAGGCTCTTGCGGACCTCACGTTCTCGAAGCGCCGGATCGCTGGCACCGTGAAGAAGGTCCTGCAGGCCGCCATCGCCAATGCCGAGAACAACCACCAGCTCGACGTCGACCGGCTCTACGTCGCCGAGGCGCATGTCGGCAAGGCGTTCCAGTTGCGCCGGTTCCATGCGCGCGGCCGCGGCCGCGCGGCGGGCATCGTGAAGCCGTTCAGCCATCTGACCGTGATCGTGCGCGAGCGCGAGGAGCGGAAAGCCGGGGAGACCGCGTAATGGGTCAGAAAGTCAATCCGATCGGGCTGCGGATCGGGATCAACCGTACCTGGGATTCGCGCTGGTACGCGGACGAGGATTATGCGCGGCTTCTGCACGAGGACATCAGGATCCGCCAGTTCCTGAGCGAGCGTCTGGCCCAGGCCGGCGTGTCGCGGATCGTCATCGAGCGGCCGGCGAAGAAGGCGCGGATCACCATCCATACGGCCCGTCCGGGCGTGGTGATCGGCAAGAAGGGCGCCGACATCGAGAAGCTGCGGAGCGACCTCGCCAAGATGACCAACAGCGAGGTGAGCCTGAACATCGTTGAGATCCGCAAGCCGGAGCTCGACGCCAAGCTCATCGCCGAGAACATCGCGCAGCAGCTCGAGCGGCGCGTCGCGTTCCGTCGCGCCATGAAGCGGGCGGTGCAGTCGGCGATGCGTCTGGGCGCCCAGGGCATCCGGATCAACTGCGGCGGACGTCTCGGCGGTGCCGAGATCGCGCGGGTCGAGTGGTATCGCGAGGGACGTGTGCCGCTGCATACGCTGCGCGCCGATATCGACTACGGCGTCGCGACCGCGAAGACGACCTATGGCACCTGCGGCGTGAAGGTCTGGGTGTTCAAGGGAGAGATCCTGGCCCATGACCCGATGGCGCAGGACAAGCGCGCGGCCGAGCAGGCGCCGGCCCGCTGACGCCTTGATCGAGGAACACTGACGATGCTTTCGCCAAAGCGTACGAAATACCGCAAGGCCCACAAGGGGCGGATCCACGGCTTCGCCAAGGGCGGCACGACGCTCAACTTCGGGGCCTACGGTCTCAAGGCGCTCGAGCCCCATCGGATCACCGCGCGCCAGATCGAGGCGGCGCGGCGCACGATCACGCGCCACCTCAAGCGTGAAGGTCGCGTTTGGATCCGCATCTTCCCGGACGTGCCCGTCACGGTGAAGCCGGCGGAGGTCCGCATGGGATCGGGCAAGGGGTCGCCGGAGTACTGGATCTGCCGCGTCAAGCCGGGCCGGATCCTGTTCGAGATCGATGGCGTGTCGCGGGCGGTCGCCGAGGAGGCGTTCGCGCTGGCGGCGGCGAAGCTGCCGATCAAGACCCGTATCGTCTCGCGTGTGGGCGAGTGAGGAGGGAAGAATGAAAGCTTCCGACATTCGCGCCAAGACGACCGACGAGCTCTTGAATCAGCTGTCCGAGCTGCGCAAGGAGCAGTTCAACCTGCGCTTCCAGCGCGCAAGCGGACAACTCGAGAACACCAGCCGTGTGCGCCAGGTGCGCCGTGACATCGCGCGCATCCTGACCGTGCTCAGCGAGCGCCGGCGCGCGGCTTCGTAAGGATAGAGAGGCGAACAATGCCCAGGCGGGTCCTGCAAGGAGTGGTCACGAGCGACGTCAACGACAAGACCGTCACGGTCCTTGTCGAGCGGCGCTTCATGCACCCGATCTACAAGAAGTTCATCGTGCGCTCGAAGAAGTATCTGGCGCACGACGAACACAACCAGTTCAAGGTGGGCGACAAGGTTCGCATCCGCGAGTGCCGTCCGATATCGAAGAGGAAGCGGTGGGAAGTGATCACCGACTCCACCGAGGCACAGGCGTGAGCGCCAGGTTCAAGGGAAGGGCCATATCGTCATGATCCAGATGCGCACCAATCTGGACGTCGCCGACAACTCCGGCGCACGCCGCGTCCAATGCATCAAGGTTCTCGGCGGTTCGAAGCGCAAGACCGCGTCGGTCGGCGACGTGATCGTCGTCTCCGTCAAGGAGGCGATTCCGCGCGGACGCGTGAAGAAGGGCGACGTGCACAAGGCGGTGATCGTCCGCACGTCGAAGGAGATCCGCCGTCAGGACGGGTCGACCGTCAAGTTCGACCGCAACGCCGCCGTCCTCATCAACAAGGAGGGCGAGCCGATCGGCACGCGTATCTTCGGGCCCGTCACGCGCGAGCTGCGCTCGAAGGGTTACATGAAGATCATCAGCCTTGCGCCTGAGGTGCTGTGATGACGCGGCCGAAGCTGAAGATAAAGAAGGGTGACAACGTCATCGTCATCTCCGGCCGCGATCGGGGCAAGACCGGCACCGTGCTGAAGGTCCTCCCCGCCGAGAACCGCGTCGTCGTGCAGGGGGTGAACGTGGTGAAGCGCCACACGCGGCCGCGGCCGGGGCATCCGGGCGGCATCGTGGAGAAGGAGCTGCCCATCCACGTGTCCAACGTTGCGCATATCGACCCCAAGGACCAGAAGCCGACGCGGGTCGGCTACAAAATCGTCGATGGCCGCAAATTGCGCTTTGCGCGCCGGTCCGGCGAGCTGATTGATCGGTGAAAGCCATGGCGACGCGCTTGCAAGAGTATTACGAGCAGACGATCCGTCCGCAGCTGATGGAGCAGTTCAAGTACAAGAACCGCTTCCAGGTGCCGCGGCTGGAGAAGATCGTCGTCAACATGGGCGTGGGCGAGGCTGCGCACGACCAGAAGAAGATGGAGGCTGCCATGGCCGATCTGATGGCGATCACCGGCCAGAAGCCGGCGGTCGCGCGGGCGCGCAAGGCGATCGCCAACTTCAAGCTGCGCCGCGGCCTGCCGATCGGCTGCAAGGTGACGCTGCGCGGCGCGCGGATGTACGAGTTCCTCGACCGCCTGATCAACATCGCCCTGCCGCGCGTTCGCGACTTCCGCGGATTGTCGGGGCGGAGCTTCGACGGCCGCGGCAACTACGCGCTCGGCCTCAAGGAACAGATCGTGTTTCCCGAGATCAACTACGACAAGATCGACGCGATCCGGGGGATGGACATCATCATCGTGACGACTGCGAAGACGAACGAGGAGGCGAAGGCTCTCCTCAAGGGCTTCAACATGCCCTTCCTCAACTGATTTCTCGGAGAGCAGGATCCACACATGGCCAAGAAGAGTGCCATCGAAAAGAACAAGCGCCGCGAGCGACTCGTCAAGAAGTATGCTGCCAAGCGCCAGAAGCTGAAGGAGATCGCGAACAACCGCGAACTCCCGATGGAGGAACGGTTCGCCGCGCGCCTGAAGCTCGCGAAGCTGCCGCGCAATTCGGCGCCGTCGCGGGTGCGCCTGCGCTGCGAGCTGACGGGTCGTCCGCGCGGCAACTACCGCAAGTTCAAGCTGTCGCGCATCGCGCTGCGGGAACTGGCCTCGACCGGCCAGATCCCGGGCATGATCAAGGCGAGCTGGTGAGGTAAGGAGTTCTGGATATGGCGATGAGCGATCCTCTGGGCGATATGCTGACGCGCATCCGGAACGGTCAGCGGGCGGGTCTTTCGACCGTCGTTTGCCCGGCCTCCAAGCTGCGTAAGAACGTGCTCGATGTCCTTCAGCGCGAGGGGTACATCCGCGGGTATTCCTGGGTGGAACGTCGGCGCGGCGTCGCGGAGTTCACGATCGAGCTCAAGTACCACGAGGGTGCGCCGGTGATCCGCGAGATCACCCGGGTTTCCAAGCCCGGCCGGCGCGTCTATTCGAAGATCAAGGACCTGGGCAAGGTCGCCGGCGGCCTCGGCATCTCGATTCTGTCCACGCCGCGGGGCGTGATGTCGGACAGCGAGGCGCGCGCGGCCAATGTCGGCGGCGAAGTGCTCTGCCGGGTGTTCTAAGCAAGGCGAAGGTCATTATGTCCCGTATCGGCAAACAGCCCGTCGCCATCCCGAGCGACGTCAACGTCGAGATCGCCGGCCAGCTGGTTACCGCGACCGGGAAGCTCGGCAAGCAGTCGATGTACGTGCATCCCGAGATCGCCGTCGCCAGGCAGGACTCCCGGATCGTGCTTACCCCGCGTTCGATGTCGAAGCGGGCGCGTGCGCTGTGGGGGACCAACCGGGCGCTTCTCAACAATCTGATCACCGGCGTCTCGAAGGGGTTCAACGTCAACCTCGAGATCAACGGCGTGGGCTATCGCGCGTCCGTGCAGGGCAAGAACCTGAACCTGCAGCTCGGCTTCAGCCATGACGTCGTCTATCCGATCCCGGACGGGGTGACGATCAAGGTCGGCGAGAAGCAGAACACGATTTCGGTTTCGGGCACGGACAAGCGGCTGGTGGGCCAAGTCGCGGCGGAGATCCGGGCGTTCCGCAAGCCGGAGCCGTACAAGGGCAAGGGCATCAAGTACGAGACCGAGACGATCCGGCGCAAGGAAGGCAAGAAGAAATAGCCATGTCCAAGGAAAAGTCGAAGGCGCTGTTCGAGCGCCGTCAGAAGCGTACGCGGGCAAGCCTCCGCCGCAAGTCGGGGGGGCGGCTGCGGCTGTCGGTCTTCCGTTCGTCGAAGCACATCTATGCGCAGATCATCGACGACACGAAGGGGATTACGCTCGTCGCGGCATCGACGCTGGACAAGGATCTGCGGGGCAAGCTCAAGACCGGCGCGGACGTTTCGGCTGCGCGGGAGGTCGGGCGGCTTCTGGCCGACCGTGCGGTGAAGGCCGGCGTCAAGGAGGTCGTGTTCGACCGCGGCGGCTATCTCTATCACGGTCGCGTCAAGGCGCTGGCCGACGGGGCGCGCGAGGGCGGCCTGTCGTTCTGATCGGCAACAATCGAAGTTTTACGCCAGGGAAATCACGCAAATGGCACGTGGACAAGCCGCGGAGCGTACCGGAGGACGGCGGGGCGACAGCGACCGCGCCGGGCGCGAGGAACGCGAAGTCGAGCTGATCGAGAAGCTGGTCAGCATCAACCGGGTTGCGAAGGTGGTGAAGGGCGGTCGCCGCTTCGGCTTCGCGGCCATCGTCGTCGTCGGCGACGGCAGGGGGCGTGCGGGTTACGGCACCGGCAAGGCACGCGAGGTGCCGGAGGCGATCCGCAAGGCCACCGACCAGGCGAAGCGCAACATGGTACGCATTCCGCTGCGCGAGGGGCGCACGCTGCACCATGACGGCTATGGCCACTTCGGTTCGGGCAAGGTGGTGCTGCGGTCGGCGAAACCCGGCACCGGGATCATCGCCGGCGGCCCGATGCGTGCCGTTCTCGAGGCGCTCGGATTGCAGGACGTGGTCGCGAAGTCGGTCGGGTCGAGCAATCCGCACAACATGATCAAGGCGACCTTCGCGGCGCTCACCGCGATGGCGAGCCCACGGGCGGTCGCCGCGAAGCGCGGCAAGAAGGTCAGCGACATCATCGGCCGGCGCGAAGGCGAGGCGGCGGCCGCGGCGCGGGAGTAATCGGCGATGGCAAAGGCGAAATCCGGTGACGGCAAGGTCATCCGCGTGACGCAGATCGGAAGCCCGATCGGCCGCGAGGCCGATCAGCGCCAGACCCTGATCGGTCTCGGACTCAACAAGCGTCATCGCACCCGCGAACTGCCGGACACGCCGGCGATCCGTGGTATGATCAACAAGGTGCGCCATCTCGTGCGCGTCGAAGAGGCAGGCTGAGCGGAACTCCGCTTCCGCAATCGGCCGGGGAAACTGAGATCATGAAGCTCAACGAAATTCGTGACAATCCTGGCGCCCGTCGGCCGCGCAAGCGCGTCGGCCGCGGTATCGGTTCGGGGCTCGGCAAGACATCGGGACGCGGCGGCAAGGGGCAGACCGCGCGCTCGGGCGTGGCCCTCAACGGCTTCGAGGGCGGCCAGACCCCGATTTACCGGCGTCTGCCCAAGCGCGGCTTCAACAACGTGTTCCGCCGCGATTTCCAGGAACTCAACCTCGATCAGCTGCAGCGCGCGATCGACGAGAAGAAGCTCGGGACCGACCAAACGATCACGGCCGAACGCCTGGTCGAGAGCGGCGTTATCCGTCGTGCGCGGGACGGCGTGAGGCTGCTCGGCAACGGCCGGGACAAGTTCACGGCTAAGGTGACGATCGAGGTCGCCGGCGCGTCCAAGTCGGCGGTCGAGGCGGTCGAAAAGGCGGGCGGCAAGGTGATCATTCTGCCGGCCGTTCGCGAGAGCGTGGCGAAGGCCGCCGCGGCCCAGAGGGAGCGCCAGGCGCAGCGCGCCGCCAGGAGCGGGAAGCCCGCGGGCAAGAAGCCCGAACAGCCGGCCGCCTGAGATCTGTCCAGCGATAGAGGTTCGACTCGACGATGGCATCCGCCGCCGAGCAGCTCGCAGCTTCGCTCAACTTCGGCGCTTTCGCGAAGGCGACCGAACTCAAGAAACGAATCTGGTTCACGCTCGGCGCACTGATCGTCTACCGGCTCGGCTCGTACATCCCGATCCCGGGTATCGATCCGGCGATCCTGGCCGAACTGTTCAACCAGCAGCGCGGCGGCATCCTGGGCATGTTCGACATGTTCTCGGGCGGTGCGCTCGGGCGCATGACGATCTTCGCGCTCAACATCATGCCGTACATCTCGGCGGCCATCATTATCCAGCTGATGTCCGCCGTGTCGCCGACGCTCGAGGCCCTCAAGAAGGAAGGCGAGGTCGGCCGCAAGAAGCTCAATCAGTACACGCGCTATCTGACCGTGCTTCTGGCGATGTTCCAGTCCTACGGCATCGCCGTGGGGCTCGAGGCGATGCGCGGCTCGATGGGCAGTGCGGTGATCGAGCCTGGCCTGTTCTTCCGCCTGACGACGGTGATTACGCTCACCGGCGGAACGATCTTTCTGATGTGGCTCGGCGAGCAGATCACGGCACGCGGCATCGGCAACGGCACGTCGCTGATCATCTTCGCCGGCATCGTCGCCAACCTGCCGTCGGCGCTGGCCGCGACGCTCGAGCTCGGCCGCACCGGCGCGCTGTCGACCTTCTTCATCATCCTGCTGCTGATCGGCTCGATCCTCGTGATCACCGGCATCGTGTTCATGGAGCGGGCCCAGCGCCGGATCATCGTGCAGTATCCGAAGCGTCAGGTCGGCAACAAGATGTTCGGCGGCGAGGCGTCGCACCTGCCGCTCAAGATCAACACCGCGGGCGTCATTCCGCCGATTTTCGCGAGTTCGCTGCTGCTGCTGCCGCTCACCTTCGCCAATTTCACGACCGCGGACAGCACCGGATGGCTGGCCGAGATCACGGCGCGGCTTGCGCACGGGCAGCCGCTCTACATGATCCTGTACGTGCTGCTGATCGTGTTCTTCTCGTTCTTCTATACCGCCGTGGTCTTCAACCCGGCCGAGACCGCGGACAACCTGCGCAAGTACGGCGGCTTCATCCCGGGCATCCGGCCCGGCAAGAACACGGCTGATTACCTGGATTACGTCCTCACGCGCCTTACGGCGGTCGGTGCGATCTACCTATCGGTCGTCTGTATCCTGCCGGAGTGGCTGATCTCGTACTATTCGGTCCCGTTCTATTTCGGTGGGACCTCGCTGCTGATCGTGGTCAGCGTGACAATGGATACGGTCGCGCAGATCCACTCCCATCTGCTTGCACACCAGTACGAAGGACTCATCAAGAAGGCCAAGCTTCGCGGACGCCGCGGCTGATCCGGCGAACGCGGCGATGAAGCGGAGATGCGATGAACATCGTACTACTGGGCCCACCGGGGGCGGGAAAGGGAACGCAGGCGCGACGCCTGCAGGATGAATACGGCTTGGTTCAGCTCTCGACCGGCGACATGCTGCGCGCGGCGGTTGCCGCCGGTACGCCAGAAGGGCGCCAGGCGAAGTCGATCATGGACGCCGGCAAGCTGGTCCCGGACGAGCTGATCGTGGCCATGATCGCCGACCGCATCAGCCAGCCCGACGTGAAGAACGGCTTCATCCTGGACGGTTTCCCGCGCACGGTCCCCCAGGCTGAGGCGCTCGACCGCATGCTGGCCGAAAAGGGCCTGAAGCTCGACCACGTCATCGAGATGAAGGTTGACGACCAAACCCTCATCGACCGCATTTCGGGGCGCTTCACCTGCGCCAAGTGCGGAACGGGGTACCACGAGCGCCACAAGCCGACCCAGCGGCCGGGAATCTGCGACGCGTGCGGCTCGACCGAGTTCACGCGCCGGGCCGACGACAACGCCGAGACGATGAAGACCCGCCTTGCCGCCTATCACGCCCAGACGGCGCCCATCCTGCCCTACTACCAGGCCAAGGGCGTGCTGAAGGCGGTGGACGGGATGGCCCCGATCGACGAGGTCACGGCTCAGCTCCGGGCTATCCTGGGGCCGGCCCCCCGGTCCGCCTGAGGCAGGGGCGAACCCAAGGAAAAGTCACGCAGATTTGCCGAAGAGGGTTGATTGACTTGAGACCGAATCCCCATATAATGCCGGCCCACTCGGTGGTACCGGAGCCACAGCGGGGCGCTCCGGTATTTTTGCATGCACCCAAATATCCGGACCTGAGGGTCTGACGAAAGCCGTCGCAAGGAGAAAACTCGTGGCGCGTATCGCTGGCGTCAATATTCCCACCAACAAGCGCGTCGTTATCGCGCTCCGTTACATTTATGGCATCGGTCCCACCAAGGCGCGCGAGATCTGCGAAAAGGTGGGCATCCCCGAGGCGAAGCGCGTCAACCAGCTGACCGATGACGAGGTGCTTCGCATTCGCGAGGTGATCGACCGGGATTACGAGGTCGAAGGCGATCTGCGCCGGACGATCGCGATGAACATCAAGCGGCTGATGGACCTCGGCACCTATCGCGGCCTGCGTCACCGCAAGGGCCTGCCGGTGCGCGGCCAGCGCACCCACACGAACGCCCGCACGCGCAAGGGCAAGGCCCGTCCGATCGCGGGCAAGAAGATGGCGACAAAGAAGTAAGCGAGCTCGAAGGGTCCTCAAGCCATGGCCAAAGCACAAGCTGCCTCCGCAGCAACTGTCCGCCCGCGCCGTCGCGAGCGCAAGAACATCACGTCCGGCGTGGCGCACGTGAACGCGACCTTCAACAACACGATGGTCACGATCACCGACGCGCAAGGCAACACGATTGCGTGGTCCTCGGCCGGTACGCAGGGCTTCAAAGGGTCGCGCAAGTCGACCCCCTACGCCGCGCAGATGGCCGCCGAGGATGCCGGCCGCAAGGCGATGGAGCACGGTGTGCGCACGCTCGAGGTCGAGGTGAAGGGGCCTGGTGCGGGCCGCGAGTCGGCGTTGCGCGCACTGCAGGCCGTCGGATTCGTCATCACGTCGATCCGCGACGTCACGCCGATTCCGCACAACGGCTGCCGGCCGCCGAAGCGCCGCCGCGTCTGATTTTCTGCCGGGCCGCCGCACCGGCGGCCGAACGTTTTGTACCGCGCGGCCCGCATGTCGGGCACGCCGCGATGTGGTGAGGGATAGACCCGTGGTTCAGATTCAGAAGAACTGGAAGGAGTTGATCAAGCCGGGCAAGCTCGACATACAGCCCGGCGACGATCCGAAGCGCGAAGCGACGATCGTCGCCGAGCCGCTGGAACGCGGCTTCGGCCTGACGCTTGGCAACGCGTTGCGTCGCGTCCTGCTGTCGTCGCTGCAGGGTGCGGCGATCACCTCGATCAAGATCGACGGCGTGCTGCACGAATTCTCGTCGGTTCCGGGCGTGCGCGAGGACGTGACCGACATCGTCCTCAACGTCAAGGCGATCGCGCTGCGCATGCACGGCGACGGGCCGAAGCGCATTCACCTGCGCGCGACCGGACCCGGCGAGGTGCGTGCCGGCCAGATCGAGACGGGGCATGACATCGAGATCATGAATCCCGATCTCGTCCTCTGCACGCTCGACGACGGCGCCAAGCTGTCGATGGAGATGACGGTCGAGACGGGCAAGGGCTACGTGCCCGGCAGCGCCAACCGCCCGGCTGATGCGCCGATCGGGCTCATTCCGGTCGACGCTCTGTTCAGTCCGGTGAAGAAGGTCGCCTACAAGGTCGAGAACACCCGCGTCGGCCAGGTCACGGACTACGACAAGCTGTCGATGCGGGTCGAGACCAATGGCGCGGTAACGCCCGAGGACGCCGTGGCGCTCGCCGCGCGCATCCTCCAGGATCAGCTGCAGCTCTTCATCAATTTCGAGGAGCCGGTCGCCGAGAAGACGGAGGAGACCACCGCCGAGCTGCCGTTCAACAAGCACCTGCTGATGAAGGTCGACGAGCTCGAGCTGTCGGTCCGGTCCGCCAACTGCCTCAAGAACGACAACATCATCTACATCGGCGATCTCGTGCAGAAGACCGAGGCGGAGATGCTGCGGACGCCCAATTTCGGCCGCAAGTCGCTCAACGAGATCAAGGAAGTCCTTGCCCAGATGGGCCTGCATCTGGGAATGAAGATTCCGAATTGGCCGCCCGAGAATATCGAGGAGCTGGCCAAGAAGCTCGAAGAGCCGTATTGAGCGCCGGTCACGAACGAGGAGTTTGAGTCATGCGTCACCGAGTGGCCGGCCGAAAGCTGGGCCGGACGACCAGCCACCGCAAGGCGACCCTCGCCAACTTGGCGATGGCCCTCATCGAGCACGAGCAGATCCGCACCACGCTGCCGAAGGCGAAGGAGCTGCGGCCGTTCGTCGAGAAGCTCATTACGCTGGGCAAGCGCGGCGGCCTTCATGCGCGCCGTCAGGCGCTCGCCGTTCTGCGCGACACCAAGCTGACGGCGAAGCTGTTCGGCCCGCTCGCCGAGCGTTACCGGCAGCGCAACGGCGGCTACACGCGGGTGCTGCGGGCCGGCATACGCTATGGCGATGCCGCCGACATGGCCGTGATCGAGCTGGTCGATCGTGATCCGGCTGCGCGCGGCGCCGCCGATCGCGCGCGCCACGAGGCCGAGCAGAAGGCGAAGGCGGAGGCCGAAGCCACCGCCGCGGCCTGACGCCGTCGCCGGCCGTTTGTGAGGTACTCGAGCGGGGGCGGTCCTTGAGGACCGCCCCCGATCTCTTTCGGGGGCGGCGTCCGTGGAGAAGGTGCGCATGGGGGCGCACCTGTCTCTTAGCTTCACCGGCAGGAATGGTACACTCGGCCGCCCGAGACTTCCGCGACTCCACGATGCTCAGGTCAACGTTCCGCCGACGCCTTGGCGCCCTCGCCATCCTTGCCGCTATCGTCCCGGGCCTGCTGCCGTCCGGGGCCCTGGCCCAGGATCGCGTGCTGCCGCGCGACCGTGCCGAGATCGAGCTTTCCTTCGCGCCGCTCGTGAAGCGCGTGGCGCCGGCCGTCGTCAATATCTATACGCGCCGTACCGTGCGGACGCTGCCGTCGCCGCTGTTCAACGATCCGTTCTTCCGCCGTTTCTTCGGTGATCAGTTTCCGGGTACCGAACAGCAGCAGAACTCGCTCGGCTCTGGCGTCATCGTTGATCCGTCCGGGCTGATCGTGACCAACAGTCACGTCATTCGCGGCGCCGACGAGATCACCGTCATCCTCGCCGATCGCCGCGAGTTCGAGGCGACGCTGCTGCTTACCGACGAGCGCACGGATCTTGCTGTCCTGCGCATAATGCCGGGTGACGAGCGTCTGCCGTTTCTGGAGCTTCGCGACTCTGACGAGCTCGAGGTGGGCGACCTCGTCCTCGCGATCGGCAATCCGTTCGGCGTGGGACAGACGGTGACGAGCGGCATCGTCTCGGCGGTGGCGCGGACGACGGTCGGGATCACGGACTACCGCTTCTTCATTCAGACCGATGCGGCCATCAATCCGGGAAACTCGGGCGGTGCGCTGGTGTCGATGGACGGACGGCTGGTCGGGATCAACACCGCGATTTTCTCCCGCGATGGCGGCGGATCGATCGGCATCGGTTTTGCCATCCCGTCCAACATGGTCCGGACCGTCATCGCCGGCGTGACGTCGGGCACAAGAGTGGTCCGTCCCTGGTTCGGGGCGAGTGGCGAGACGGTCACGGCCGACATCGCCGCCTCGCTCGGCATGCCACGCCCGCTCGGCGTGATCATTCAGGACATCTTTCCCGACAGCCCGGCGGCCGAGGCCGGCCTGCGGCGCGGCGACGTCATCACCCACGTCGAGGGTCGCGAGGTTCAGGACGCCGAGGCGCTGCGCTTCCGCATCGCCACGCAGGCAGTCGGCTCCGAGGTGCGCCTGACGATCTGGCGCAAGGGGCAGGAGCGCGAGGTGAACGTCGCGCTGATCGCGCCGCCGGAGACGCCGCCGCGCGAGGTGACGCCGCTGCGCGGTAACCATCCGCTTGCCGGCGCCACCGTCGCCAATCTGTCGCCGGCGCTTGCCGACGAGCTCGGGCTCGACATCACGCCGCGCGGTGTGATCGTGCTCGAGGTGCGCCGCGGCAGCCCCGCCCAGCGGATCCGCATAGCGCCGGGCGATGTCATCGTTCGGATCAACAACCGCGAAATGCGGACCGTGAGCGATGCCCGGCGCGCCGTGTCGCAGGTCGAACTTCCCTGGCGCCTGCAGATCCGCCGTGGCGACAGGATCTTCAATCTGACGGTGTCGGGGTGAGCCGCAAGTCCGCACGCACCTCGGGCGCCGGGGGCGGCGGGCCCGGCCTGTTCGAAGATGCGGCGCCGCGGCCGCTCGCGGACCGGCTGCGCCCGCGGCGGCTGGAGGACGTCGTCGGGCAGGATCATCTGCTCAAGGGCGACGGGCCGATCGCCCGCATGGTGGCGGCGCGCCGCATCGCCTCGATCATCCTGTGGGGGCCGCCCGGTTGCGGCAAGACGACGATCGCGCGCCTGCTCGCCGATGCCGTCGACCTCGAGTTCGAGCCGCTGTCGGCGGTGTTCTCGGGGGTTGCGGACCTGCGCAAGGTATTCGCCGAGGCCGTCGCGCGCCGGGCCGCCGGCCGCGGCACGATGCTGTTCGTCGACGAAATCCACCGCTTCAACCGCTCGCAGCAGGATGCCTTCCTCCCGTACGTGGAGGATGGTACGGTCACGTTGATCGGCGCCACGACCGAAAATCCGTCGTTCGAGCTCAATGCCGCATTGCTGTCGCGCTGTCAGGTTCTGGTGCTCAGGCGCCTGACCGATGCCGATCTCGAAATACTGCTGCAGCGCGCCGAGGCGGCGATGGGACGCCAGCTTCCGCTCGAGGCGGACGCCCGTACGGCGCTTGTCGCCATGGCCGACGGTGACGGCCGCTATCTGCTCAACCTGGCCGAGGAGCTGTTCGCGCTCAAGGTCGATCGGCCACTGGATACGGCGGCGCTGGCGCGCGTCGTGCAGAAGCGCGCGCCGCTCTATGACAAGACGCAGGAAGGCCACTACAACCTGATCAGCGCACTGCATAAGTCGCTGCGCGGGTCCGATGCCGATGCCGCCCTCTATTGGCTCGCGCGCATGCTCGCCGGGGGCGAGGATCCGCTCTATATCGCGCGCCGTCTCGTCCGCTTCGCCGTCGAGGACATCGGCCTTGCCGATCCGAACGCCGTCCTGCAGGCGCTGGCCGCCAAGGACGCCTTCGATTTCCTGGGCTCCCCCGAAGGGGAACTCGCGCTGGCGCAGGCCGTGATCTACCTCGCCACGGCACCCAAGTCGAATGCGGCCTACCGCGCGTTCGGCGCGGCGCGGGCGGCGGCGGCGGAAACCGGCTCGCTCATGCCGCCGATGCACATTCTCAATGCGCCGACCCGCCTCATGCGCGATCTCGGCTACGGCAAGGACTACGCTTACGACCACGACACGCCCGAAGGCTTCTCGGGCCAGAATTATTTTCCGGATGGCATGGCCCGCCGCGAGTTTTATCGTCCGGTCGAACGGGGCTTCGAACGCGAGATCGCCAAGCGGTTGGAGTACTGGCGGCGGCTGCGCGTGCAGCGCAGCGGCAACGGGTGATCGTCTTTGTCGGCCCGATCCGCCCGGCGGTACCCTCGAGACGGCGCCGGATAAAGGTAGGGCCGGCGGGCTTTCACATATCGAAACAACGATGTCGCAATCTTGTCATAGGGAAACGGACGTCGCGCATGGCAGATGGGCCGCATTGGCACCGAATCACGGGCAACGTGGCCGATCGGTTCGGGAATTTCCGATCGGTCAGGTTTCGGTATACCTTACGGGCTCGTTCCACGCGACATCACCTCACAAGGTGAAATGATGCTGTTTGCCATTGCGCTCGGCGGGGCGATCGGTTCGGTGGCGCGCTATCTCGTCGTTTCGCAGATGACGCGTTGGCTCGGTGCCGCCTTTCCTTGGGGAACGCTGACGGTCAACGTCATCGGCGGATTCGTCGTCGGTCTCCTCGCCGAGGCGATGGTGCTCAAATGGTCAGTCGGTCCCGAGCTTCGCGCGTTCCTCATCGTCGGCGTCCTCGGCGGCTTCACCACGTTCTCCGCGTTCTCTCTCGACGTCGTTTCGCTGACGCAGAACGGCGCGGTCGGCACCGCGTTCGTCTATGCGTTCGCCTCGGTCATGTTGTCGGTCGCCGCGGCGTTCGTCGGCCTCATGTTCACGCGCTGGATGCTCGGCTGATGCCTGTGGAATCGCGTACCGTCGCGGATGACGAAGCCGATCTGCGCCTCGATCGCTGGTTCCGGCGCCATTATCCGGCGCTGCAGCACGGCCGGCTCGAGAAGCTGCTCCGCACCGGCCAGATCCGGGTCGACGGCCGGCGCGCAAAATCGAACCAGCGGCTGATGCCGGGGCAGGTCGTGCGGATCCCGCCCGGCCTTTCGGAAGAGAAAGCCGCGCCCGCCCGGCCGCGCGCCGTTAGCGAGGAAGATGCGCGTTTCGTCCGCTCGCTCGTGATCTACCGCGATGCCGACGTGATCGCGCTCAACAAGCCGCCCGGCCTCGCCGTCCAGGGCGGCACGCGCACGACACGTCACCTCGATGCCATGCTCGACGCGCTGCGCTTCGATTCGCCGGAGCGGCCGCGTCTCGTGCATCGGCTCGATCGCGACACTTCGGGAGTCCTGCTGCTGGCGCGTTCGGCCCGTGCCGCTGCATCACTGGGCGAAGCGTTCCGGCACAAGTCGGCACGCAAGATCTACTGGGCGCTGGTGGTCGGCGTGCCGCGGCCGGCAAAGGGGCGCATCGATCTGCCGCTCGCCAAGTCGGCTGGTCCGGCAGGCGAGCGCGTCGCCGAGGACGAGGATGGAAAACATGCGGTGACGCTCTACGCCGCCATCGATCGGGCAGGCAATCGTGCGGCGTGGCTCGCGCTCATGCCGTTGACCGGACGCACGCATCAGCTGCGCGTCCACTGTGCGAGTGGGCTGGGCACGCCGATTGTCGGCGACGGGAAATATGGCGGAGAGCGAGCGATATTGCCGAACGAGAGCATCGCACCGCGTCTGCATCTTCATGCGCGGCGGCTCGTGCTGCCGCATCCGTCGGGGCGCGGCATGATCGACGTGACGGCGCCGCTGCCGGAGCACATGTGGTCTTCGTGGCGGTTCTTCGGCTTCGACCCGGCGGACGACATCGATCCGTTCGGGGTCGACTGAGCGGTTGCAATCCGTCGGCCAAGCTTCAAGATTAGCGGTATGACACGGCACCATCGCCCGCGTCTCGCAGTGTTCGACTGCGACGGCACCCTTGTCGACAGCCAGAACGCCATCATCACCTGCATGGCGGCGGCTTACGCGGCCGAAGGTTTGAAGGCGCCCGATGCGGCTGCGATTCGACGTATCATCGGCCTGCCGCTCGTCGAATGCATGGCACGACTGTCGCCCGATCATCCTGCCTCCCGTCATCGCCGCCTTGCGGAAGCCTACAAGGAGGCGTTCTTCGCACTGCGCCAGCGGCCCGACCATCACGAGCCGCTGTTCGAGGGCGTTGTCGAGGCGCTGGATCGGCTCGATGCGGCAGGGTTTCTTCTCGGAATCGCTACCGGAAAGTCGCGCCGCGGTCTCGTCGCTCTGCTGGAACGACATGGTCTCGCCCACCGTTTCGTCACGTTGCAGACGAGCGATCTCTGTCCGGGCAAGCCGAACCCGGCCATGCTTCAACGCGCGATCGCCGAGACGGGGGTGGAGGCGACCGACACGGTCATGATCGGCGATACCAGTTACGATATGGAGATGGCACGCAATGCTGGCGTGCGCGGCATCGGAGTCGCGTGGGGATACCATCCGCCGGAGGAACTCCGGCTTGCCGGCGCTGCGGCGATCGTCACCCGGTTCAGCGAAATTCCCGACATTCTGCTTGCGGATGACAGGGAGGCAGCATGCGCCTGAAGACCATCCTTCTCGGTCTCCTCATTCTCTCCGTCGCGCTGTCGGTGACGGGCATCGCCATCATCTCGTCGATCGACTTCAACCAGTACCGGGACCTCATCGCCGGGCAGGTGAAGCAGGCGACGGGCCGCGAGTTCGCAATCAACGGCGATCTCAAGTTCGAGTTCGGACTGTCGCCGGCGATTGCCGTGAACGACGTCACGTTCGCGAACGCGCCGTGGGGCTCCCGGCCCGTGATGGCACAGGCACGCCGCTTCGAGGCCGAGGTCGCGCTGCTGCCGCTTCTCTTCGGCAACGTGAACGTGAAGCGCATCGTATTGATTGATGCCGATATCCTGCTGGAGACCGATGCGCAGGGGCGCGGCAACTGGGAGTTCGCGACCCAACCGGCCGCCGAGGAGCCGCAGGCACCCGCTTCGGACGAACCCGCGCTGGCGCGCCTGCCGGCGATCAACGAGGTCGATATCCGGAACGCGCGGCTCGTGTACCGCAATGGCCGCACCAACCAGACGACGACACTCGCCATTCAGCAGGCGCGCCTCGGCGCCGACAGCCCGACGGACCCGCTGCGGATCGAGCTGGATGGCACCTACAACGACATCGCGTTTCATGTCGGCGGTCATGCGGGCTCGGTGCAGGCGATGTCGCAGTCGCGCGCGCCGTTTCCGATCAGCATCAACGGGCGCATCGGCGACGCGGCAACCTTCCGGGTCGATGGTACCGTCCGTGCGCCGATACCGGATGGCGGCTACGAACTCAGCCTTCGAGTCGAAGGACCGGAGATCGCGCAGGTCGCGCGCATCGCCGGCGTACAGCTTACGCCGGCCGGGCCGTTCCAGATCGAGGCGACGGTCGCCGATGCAGGCGGCGGCCGTCTCTCCATTCCGGCCCTCAAGGTGGATCTCGGCAAGGCGGAACTCGTGCGCGTCCGCGCTGAGGGGGCCTTGCGTGATCCGCAGGAATTGAAGGGGATCGATATCCGGGCGACGGCCGAGGGGAACGAGATCGGTGCGTTCTCCGGATTCGGCATTCCGGGCCTCGCCGCGCCGCTGCCGCCAATCCCGGCGCTCGGGCCGTTCCGCGCCGATATCCACGCCGCCAGTGGCGAAGGGAATCGGCTGTCCGTGCCGGAACTGAAACTCACGCTGGGCACGCAGCAGTTGCTGACGGCATCCGTCAACGGCTCGATCGCCGATGCGCGCGCCTTGTCGGGCGTCCAGCTCGACATCGCTGTCGAGGCGCCGGAGCTGCGTGCCCTCGCCGAACGTGCCGGGATCGAGGCGCCGGTTGCCGGGCCATTGCAGCTCGCCGGCCGGATCGCCGATGCCGGGTCCGGACGCTACGCGCTGAGCGGGTTTCAGCTCTTCGCCGGCAACAGCGACCTCGCGGGCGAGGCAACCTTCGTCCGCGGCGCACGGCCGGCCATTACGGCGAACCTCGCGTCGAAGCAGATCGACCTTGCGGCATTCGCTGCGCCGCGCCAGGGCGCGGGCGGCGCTGCGCCGCCGCCGCAGCAGCCGGCCCCGGCTGACGGCCGCGTGTTCACGGACGATCCGCTGCCGTTCGACATTATCGACGACACTGATGGCGAGGTGCGCTATCGCGCCGAAAAAATCGTGGGCGGCAATGCGCCGATCGGAGGGCTCTCGTTCACCGCCGTATGGCGCAACGGGGTCTTTAACCTGCGCCCGTTCAGCGCCGACATCAGCGGCGGCAAGCTCACGATGGAACTCGGCATCAATGCCCGAACGCAGTCGATCACCGGCAAAGTCGACGCCAAGGGTATCGAACTCGGCACGCTGTTGGAGCAGACCGGGACCAGCGACCTGCTGCGCCGCGGCAAGACCGATTTCGCGCTCGAAGTTCAAGGCGCGGGCCGCACGATGCGCGCCCTCATGGCCGCACTGAGCGGCACATCGACGCTGCACGTGGGCGAGGGGGCGTTGCAGAGCAGATATATCGATCTGCTCGGTGCCGACGTCGTTCGCGTGCTGAGTCCCCTTCAGGACGGCGGACCGCAGACCTCGCTCAACTGCGTGGTCGGTCGTATCGAGATCAAGGATGGCGTCGCCACGCCGAAAGTGTTGTTCGCAGAGACCGGCAAGATGGTGATCGGGGGGGCGGGCACGGTGAATCTCGGGACGGAGCGGATCGACCTCGTCGTTACGCCGCGGCCCAAGGATGCCTCGCTCATGAGTCTCGCCGTGCCGATTCGCATCGGCGGTACGCTCGCGAATCCGAGCTTCTCGCCGGATGCAGGGGCGGCGCTCAAGGGTGCTGCCGGTGCTGTGGCAGGGGCATTGCTGCTCGGGCCCGCCGGCGTACTGGTACCCTTCATGAGCAGCGGCCAGGGTGGCGATGCCACCTGCGCCAACGCCTTGGCACAGGCGGGGCTGCGTGCCCACGCGACGGGGACGCCGGCGCCGGGTACGACGGCGCCGCAGCAGCAGGCGCCAGCGCGGCCAGCCCCGGCCAACCCGATCGAGGGCATCGAGCGCGGCATCCGGGGGCTGTTCGGCCGATGACCAAGCTCGGCAACGTGCCCCGGCGCGGGTACCGCGAGGTCGACGTGATCCCGCACGCCGGCGGGTTCGGCGTGCGGCTCGATGCGCGACCGCTCAAGACGCCGGCCGGAAACCCGATGGTCGTGCCGACACGAGCGCTCGCCGAGGCGATTGCCGCCGAATGGCGGGCGCAGGGGGCCAGGCCCAACATGGAACGGCTGCCGCTGACGCGGGTCGCGGCCACGGCGATCGACTGCATACCGGCACGACGCGCCGATGTCGTCGCGGAACTCGCGGCCTATGCCGAAACGGAGCTGGTCTGCCATCGGGCAAGCGAACCGCCGGCGTTGGTCAAGCGACAGACCGAGATCTGGCAGCCGCTGCTCGACTGGCTCACATGGCGTTTCGACGCGGCGCTGACGGTCACCACCGGCGTGCTGCCGTGTGCACAGTCGAAGCGCAGCCTCGAGGCACTTGCCCGGGCGGTCGGGGCGCTCGACGATTTTCGCCTCGCGGCACTGTCCATCGCGGTCGCGGCGGCGGGTTCGCTGGTGATCGGGCTTGCGCTTGCCGAGGGCCGTCTTGATGCGGGCGACGCCTTCGATGCGGCCGAGCTCGACGCAAGCTTCCAGATCGAGCAGTGGGGCGAGGACGAGCTCGCCACGCGCCGGCGTGCGGGCGTTCGTGCCGATCTCGAGGTCGCCGCACGGTTCCTGGCGCTTCTGGGCAGCGAGGAGGGCGCACAGGGATCGTCCTGACCCGTGGCGCCGCGGCGGGTTCAGCGCGCAAGGCGCGCCGCGATTTCGGCGACGTGGCGCCCCTGAAAGCGCATGAGCTCCAGTTCGTTGGCGCTCGGCAGACGCTCGCCCTTGCCGCCTGCGATCGTCGTCGCGCCGTAGGGCGAGCCGCCGGTGATCTCATCGAGGCGCATCTGCCCGGCCGCGCTGTAGGGCAACCCGACGACGATCATGCCCAGATGCAGCATGGTGGTGATGATGCTGAAGAGTGTCGTCTCCTGCCCGCCATGCTGCGTCGCCGTCGAGGTAAACGCGCTGCCGACCTTGCCGTCGAGCTTTCCCTGCGCCCATAGGCTGCCGGTCTGGTCGAGGAAGTTCGCCATCTGTCCGCTCATGCGGCCATAGCGCGTCGGCGTGCCGATCATGATGGCATCGTAGTTCGCGAGTTCGAGCGGATCGGCGATCGGCGCCGCCTGATCGAGTTTCGCCCCCGCCTTTTCGGCGATCTCGCGCGGCATCAGTTCGGGAACCCGCTTGATCGTCACTTCCGTGTTGGCAACCGTGCGGGCTCCTTCGGCGGCGGCCTGGGCCATCCGCTCCGTGTGGCCGTAGGTGCTGTAGTACAGTACGAGGACCTTGGCCATTCGCTCACTCCCGGTCATTCACCCCGTTCGGCGGCGGGTTTCGTCGGCATCGCCGCCTGAGCGGTGATTTCAACCGGATACCGCGTCGGGAGTTCCGGGGATGACGGTGCTTCGCCGCCGCACGATCATGGAACATGGGGCGGCGCCTTCTGCCGTGTGCCGCCGATCCGTCCTGGTTGCGCTTTGGCCGCCGGCCGTCGGGGCGGCGAAATTGTCGGGGCAGGAACATCTTGACTGTCGGCTTGTGAGCCCGCACACGTCCATTGGTCCAGGTTCGGCCGGATGCTGGTAAGAAGGCCTGAGCCGGTGCTATCAGCAGGCGTCGGACGCCCGGGCGGACAAATCAGAGGGTGTGATGCAGGAAATACTTCGGCGGCTGGAGGCAAAGCGGGCGGCGGCGCGGCTGGGGGGCGGCGAGAAGCGGATCGAAGCGCAGCATGCCAAGGGCAAGCTGACGGCACGCGAGCGGCTCGAAGTGCTGCTCGACGAGGGCTCGTTCGAGGAATGGGACATGTTCGTCGAGCACCGGGCGACCGCGTTCGGCATGGCCGAGCAGAAGATTCCCGGCGACGGCGTGGTCACCGGCTGGGGCACCATCAACGGGCGGCTCGTCTTCGTCTTCAGCCAGGACTTCACCGTGTTCGGCGGCTCGCTGTCCGAGGCGCACGCCGAGAAGATCTGCAAGATCATGGACCAGGCGATGAAGGTCGGCGCGCCGGTGATCGGCCTCAACGATTCGGGCGGGGCCCGCATCCAGGAGGGCGTCGCCTCGCTCGCCGGCTACGCCGACGTCTTCCAGCGCAACGTGCTGGCCTCGGGCGTGATCCCGCAGATCTCCGTGATCATGGGGCCGTGCGCCGGCGGCGCGGTCTATTCGCCGGCGATGACGGACTTCATCTTCATGGTCAAGGACTCGTCCTACATGTTCGTGACCGGGCCGGACGTGGTGAAGACGGTGACGCACGAGGTCGTCACCGCCGAGGAACTGGGCGGGGCGGTCACGCACACGACGCGCTCGGGCGTCGCCGATCTCGCCTTCGAGAACGACGTCGAGGCGTTGCTGCAGACCCGCCGCTTCGTCGACTTCCTGCCGGCATCGAACCGGGAAAAGCCGCCCGTGCGGCCGACCGCCGACAGCCCCGACCGGGTCGAGCCGTCGCTCGACACACTGGTGCCGCCCAACCCGAACAAGCCCTACGACATGAAGGAGCTGATCTTGAAAGTCGTCGACGACGGCGACTTCTTCGAGATCCAGCCCGACTTTGCCAAGAACATCATCGTCGGTCTGGGGCGGATCGCGGGCGCGACCGTCGGCTTCGTCGCCAACCAGCCGATGGTGCTGGCCGGCTGCCTCGACATCGACTCGTCAAGGAAGGCGGCACGCTTCGTGCGCTTCTGCGACTGTTTCAACATCCCGCTCGTGACCTTCGTCGACGTGCCCGGCTTCCTGCCTGGGACGGCGCAGGAATATGGCGGCATCATCAAGCACGGCGCCAAGCTGCTGTTCGCTTATGCCGAGGCGACCGTGCCCAAGGTGACGGTGATCACGCGCAAGGCCTATGGCGGCGCCTACGACGTCATGGCCTCGAAGCACCTGCGCGGCGACGTCAACTATGCCTGGCCGACTGCGGAGATCGCGGTGATGGGGCCGAAGGGCGCGGTGGAGATCATCTTCCGTGCCGACATCGGCGATCCCGAGAAGATCGCCGCCCGGACAGAGGAGTATCGCCAGCAGTTCGCCAATCCGTTCGTCGCCGCCGCGCGCGGCTTCCTCGACGACGTGATCATGCCGCGCTCGACCCGCCGGCGTCTTGCCCGCGCGCTCGCCATGCTGCGCGACAAGAAGCTCGCGAACCCGTGGAAGAAGCACGCCAACATTCCGCTGTGACGAAAGAGGACCGCGCGAGCAGGCATGTCCGATCGGCGCGCTGAACACGACCGCAACCGGCGCCGCTTGCGCGGCTTCATCCGTCATGCCCTCGGCTATTTCGCCGTGATGGTGGTGCTGGTTGTCGTCAACTTCATCGCCGATCCGGCGGATCCCTGGTTCGTATGGCCGCTGGTCGGCTGGATGGCGCCGCTTGCGATCCACGCCGCCTATGCGATGGGCCTCTTTGACGGGCTGTAATGAACGAAACCACGACAATGAAGAAACGGACGGACCCCGTGACGACCGCAACGCCGTGCCAGCCGCCCTTCAGGAAGATTCTCGTCGCCAACCGCGGCGAGATCGCGTGCCGCGTGATCCGCACCTGCCGGCGGCTCGGCATCAAGACCGTCGCCGTTTATTCGGACGCGGACGCCGAGGCGCTGCATGTGCGCGTGGCGGATGAGGCGGTGCGGATCGGCCCGCCGCCGACGGCAGAGAGCTATCTGCAGATCGACGCGATCGTCGAGGCGTGCCGGGCGACGGGGGCGGAGGCGGTGCATCCCGGCTACGGCTTCCTGTCGGAGAACCCGGCCTTCGCCGCGGCGCTGGAGAAGGCCGGTATCGTCTTCATCGGCCCGACCATGAGCGCGGTCGCGGCGATGGGCGACAAGATCGAGTCGAAGAAGCTCGCGCAGGCGGCCGGGGTCAACATGGTGCCCGGCCATCTGGCGCCCATCGCGGATGCCGCGGAGGCGGTCAGGATCGCGCGGGCGATCGGTTATCCGGTGATGATCAAGGCCTCGGCCGGCGGCGGCGGCAAGGGCATGCGGATCGCGCGGAACGATGCGGAAACGCGCGAGGGTTTCCGCTCCGCGACCAACGAGGCAAAGTCCGCCTTCGGCGACGACCGCGTCTTCATCGAGAAATTCATCGAGGAGCCGCGGCACATCGAGATCCAGGTTCTGGGCGACGCGTATGGCCATGTGATCCATCTGGGCGAGCGCGAGTGCTCGATCCAGCGCCGCCACCAGAAGGTGATCGAGGAGGCGCCGAGCCCGTTCCTCGACGCCGCGACCCGCGCCGCCATGGGGGCGCAGGCGGTGGCGCTCGCCAAGGCCGTCGGCTATCGCTCGGCGGGCACGGTCGAGTTCATCGTCGACAAGGACCGCAACTTCTACTTCCTCGAGATGAACACGCGTCTCCAGGTCGAGCATCCGGTGACCGAGTGCGTGACCGGAATCGATCTGGTCGAATGGATGATTCGGATCGCTGCCGGCGAGCGCCTGACGCTGAGCCAGGAGGACGTGACGCTCAAGGGCTGGGCGATCGAGGCGCGGATCTACGCCGAGGACCCGGCCCGCAATTTCCTGCCCTCGATCGGACGGCTCGTCCGCTACATCCCGCCGGCGGAAGGGGAGGGGGTACGCGTCGACGCCGGCGTCGAGGAGGGCGGCGAGATCTCGATGTACTACGACCCGATGATCGCCAAGCTGATCGGCTATGGCGTCTCGCGGGCGGAAGCGATCGACCGCTGCGCGGCAGCGCTCGATGCCTATTACGTGCGCGGCGTGAACCACAACATCGCCTTCCTGGCGGCGATCATGCACCATCCGCGCTTTCGCGAGGGGCGTCTGTCGACGTCCTTCATCGCCGAGGCGTTCCCGCAGGGCTTTCACGGGCGCGATCCGGACGCGGAAACGCAGCGCACGATCGTCGCCGTGGCCGCCGTCGTGCAGCGCCGCCAGGCCGAGCGCGAGGCCGCGATTTCCGGCCAGTTGCCCGGCAACGAAAGGAAGGTGCCGTGCCGGTTCGTCGTGCGGTTCAACGGCACCGAGACCGCGGTCGATGTGGAATCCAAGGGGGGCGGCTATGCCCTCACGGCAGCGGAATGGACACTCGCCGTCGAGAGCGATTGGCTGCCGGGACGTCCGCTGTTCGAGGGTACGGTGGACGGCCGCGCGGTGGTGGCCCAGGTCGACAGAGCCGGCGCGGGGTGGCGGGTCTTTCACGCCGGGGTACAGGCCACGGTACAGGTTCTGACGCCCGCCGTCGCGGCGCTTGCGGCGCTGATGCCGGTCAAGCGGCCGCCCGACACCTCGAAGTTCCTGTTGTCGCCGATGCCGGGCCTGCTCAAGTCCATTGCCGTCAAGGTGGGGCAGGAGGTCAAGTGCGGCGAGGAGCTGTGCGTGGTCGAGGCGATGAAGATGGAGAACATCCTGCGTGCCGAGCGCGACGGCATCGTCGCCAAGCTCCACGCTGCTCCCGGCGACAGCCTCGCGGTCGATCAAAAGATCCTCGAATTCGCGTAGGGCGTTTCACCCGTGTTGCAAATGCTTCGCGCGACGAATGACTGTTGCCGCTCCTGGCCGTCTTGCCGCTGAATCTCCTCGTTTCTCCCGCACGCCGGCGAACGGGAAAGTAAGGGAGACCGTGCATGGAAAGCGCCATGCCGGCTTCGCTTGCCGTCTCTCCCGCGTGGCGGGGCAGTTCGCTGACATGAGTGGCCATGCGTACGCTTTCGCCGCCCGATCCTGACCTCTGGCGCTCGCGTGCCGCGTGGTTCTGGCGCGCCCACGACATCAATGCCGGTCCCCGGGCGCTCGATCTCGGGCCGCGGGCGAGCTTGCTGCTTGCGGAGCTCGAGACCGCCTTTTGCGCCGGGGCGTGGGCTGCGGTCGTGATCCTCGCTTGGGCGCTCGTCGAGGCCGAGCAACGTGTTGCTGCGCGCGCACTCGCCGAACGCGGCGAGGAACCGCGGCCGGAGCCGGACGTCGACTGGTTGCGCGAGCGGCGCAATGCGCTCGTCCACATTGCAGACGATCCGGTGGACGGCGAGGCGCCTGACGAAGTTGAGCTCGAGGCTGCGGCGCAAGGCGCCGTTCGTGTCGTGTTCAAGACGCTCTTCGCGGGGGCATGGCGATGACGGGTACAGCGACAGAGGCGAATGTCGCGGTCCGGGTCCGGATCTCCGGACGCGTGCAGGGCGTATGGTTCCGCGGCTGGACCGTCGATACGGCCACGGCGTGGGGGCTGCGCGGGTGGGTGCGCAATCGTCGCGATGGCAGTGTCGAGGCGCTGTTCATCGGCTCCAAATCGGCGGTGGAATCGATGATTGCCGCCTGTCACGAGGGGCCGCCGCTTGCCCGTGTCGAGCAGGTGGAACGCTTCGCCGCCGAGGATGACGGGTCGGTCGGCTTTCGCCAGCTCCCCACGGTCTGAATCCGCGCCGCCTCTCTGATTTCCGATACCAGCGCCCGTGTCCAAACTTGGTCACGGCCGGTCACGGCGAAGCCACGTCATAGCCACAGCCCAATTGCTAAGCTCATGTCCATGGCTGTAACCGGAGATCAGGAGATGAAACGGATCACGGCACTGAGTGAAGCGTTGAACGCGTATCATCGCTCTTGTCGGTCCGGCGTCACGCCCGAGGTGGCCATGTCCGTGGCGACGGCGCGCTATCAAGCCTTCTTTCCGGTCACCCCCGGCGCGGCGGTTCGGAACCTGATTGCCATTGCCTTGGAACAGGATCGTGCGGCGGGTCGGCTCATGCCCGTCCCGCACCCGGATCAGGGCGAAGAGGCCACGCGCCACTGACGATAACAACGAGGCCGGCGGCACGGGAGCCTGGGCCGTCGCGCGCTCCGGTTGGCGGGATGCGGCGGATGGCCGCGGCCGACAGCCGCCCACGGGCGCTCGCGAGGTGGGCGTCAGCGGTGGTTCAGACTATCCCGCCGTGGCGCCGGCCGTACATGCGGCAGTCCCGCCGAAGGTCTCCGCAAAGGCGTCCTGCAGCACTAGGTCGACCTCCGGCATGGTGGCGATGATTCCAAGATCGAGAAGCGAGGTCACGCCGTAGCGCTGCTCGGCGATGCCGCACGGCACGATCCCGCGAAAGTGGCTCAGGTCGCAGTCGACGTTTAGCGCGATCCCGTGGAACGTGACCCAGTGGCGGACGCGGACGCCGATGGCCGCGATCTTGTCCTCGCGGCCGCCGCCGCGATCGACCCAGATCCCGACCCGGCCGGGCCGGCGCTCCCCGCGCACGTTGAAGCGGCGAAGTGCGGCGATGATCCAGTCCTCCAGCCGGCAGACATAGGCGCGGACGTCCTGGCCCCGGCGCTTCAGGTCGAGCATCACATAGGCAACCCGCTGGCCCGGACCATGCCAAGTGTATTTGCCGCCACGGCCGGTCTGGTAAACGGGTAGGCCGCCGGGGTCGAGCAGGTCGGCCGGATCGGCCGACGTCCCGGCCGTATAGAGGGGCGGGTGCTCCAGCAGCCAGACGGTCTCCGGGGCGTTTCCGGCGCGGATCTCGGCCACGCGCGCCTCCATGAACGCCACGGCTTCGGGGTACCCGACGGGGGTGTCGGAGATGCGCCACGCGATGCCGCCACAGGGGGCGTTGAACGACGTCATACGTACACCAGATCTTGCATGCGGGGGCGCGGGCCGCGCTTGCGCCGGCTGGTCCGATTTGGTATTCCCGGCGAGCCCGAAAGGCAAGCCGCAGCAGCGGCTTCATCCCCAAGCTGTCGTCGGTTCGTGCGGTCGTGGCGGAATGGTAGACGCGCTAGCTTGAGGTGCTAGTGGGGGAAACCCCGTGGAAGTTCGACTCTTCTCGACCGCACCAATACCGACAACGGAAAAGTCTAGATTTCAGGATCGGCGCTGATGCCGCAGGACAATTTGCGCGACATCGCGCTTGAGTACCACCGCCACCCGAGCCCCGGCAAACTTGCCATCGCGCCGACCAAGCCACTGGCGAACCAGCGCGATTTGGCGCTTGCCTATTCGCCGGGCGTCGCGGCCGCGTGCGAGGCCATTACGGCCAATCCCGACGAAGCGTCGACGGTGACCGCGCGCGGCAACCTCGTCGCCGTCATCACCAACGGGACGGCCGTCCTAGGCCTGGGCGCCATCGGCCCGCTGGCCGCCAAGCCGGTGATGGAAGGCAAGGCCGTCCTCTTCAAGAAGTTCGCCGGCATCGACGTTTTCGACATCGAGATCGCCGAGAACGATCCCGACAAGCTCGTCGACATCATCGCGTCGCTGGAGCCGACGTTCGGCGGCATCAATCTCGAGGACATCAAGGCGCCCGAGTGCTTCGAGATCGAGCGCAAGCTGCGCCAACGCCTCAAGATTCCGGTCTTCCACGATGATCAGCACGGAACCGCGATCATCGTCGCCGCCGCGATTCTTAACGCCTTGCGCGTGGTGGGGAAGACCATTGAGCAGGTGAAGCTGGTCACGTCGGGCGCGGGTGCTGCGGCAATCGCGTGCCTCGATCTTCTCGTCGATCTCGGTCTCAGGCTCGAGAACATCTGGGTCACGGATATCGCCGGCGTCGTCTACAAGGGCCGCAAGGAGCTGATGGACCCTCGCAAGGAGCGGTTTGCCCGCGAGACCGAGGCCCGCACCTTGGCCGAGGTTATCGACGGCGCGGACGTGTTCCTGGGCCTCTCGGCGCCGGGCGTGCTGAAGCCGGAAATGGTCAGCCGGATGGCGGAAAAACCGATCATTCTGGCATTGGCCAATCCGGTTCCCGAGATCATGCCGGAGGAGGCCAAGGCGGTTCGCCCCGATGCGATCATCGCCACGGGACGCTCCGATTATCCGAATCAGGTGAACAACGTCCTGTGCTTTCCGTTCATCTTCCGGGGCGCGCTCGATGTCGGCGCCACGGAAATCAACGAGGCCATGAAGATCGCGGCGGTCAAGGCACTGGCGGACCTGGCGATGCAGGAACCCTCCGACATCGTCGTCGCGGCCTATGGCGGCGAGCCGCCGACCTTCGGCCCCGATAACCTGATTCCGAAACCATTCGACCCGCGCCTCATCCTGCAGATCGCGCCGGCGGTCGCGCGCGCGGCGATGGAGACGGGCGTCGCCACGCGGCCCATCGCCGATCTCGAGGCCTATCGCCAGCGCCTCAATCAGTTCGTATTCCGTTCCGGCCTGGTGATGACGCCGGTCTTTGCCCGGGCAAAGACGGACCCGAAGCGTGTCGTCTATGCCGAGGGCGAGGAGGAGCGGGTGCTCCGCGCCGCGCAGGCCGTGATCGACGAAGGTCTCGCGCGCCCGATCCTGGTCGGCCGCAGCGAGGTCGTCGATATGCGGCTCAAGAGGCTTGGTCTGCGCATGCGGCCGGGCCGCGACTTCGAGCTCGTCAACCCGCAGTCCGACCCGCGTTACCCCGAGTATTGGAAGCTCTATCACAGCCTGATGGAGCGGCGTGGCGTCTCTCCGGATTTCGCGCGTTACATCGTGCGGACGCGGACGACGGTCATCGCCGCGCTCATGGTCCGACGGGGCGAGGCCGACGCCATGCTCTGCGGCACGATCGGGCAGTTCCAGCGTCACCTGCGGCACATCAACGACGTCATCGGCCGTGCGCCGGAGGTGCGCGAGCTCGCCGCGCTCAATCTCCTGATCCTGCCCAAGGGCACATATTTCATTGTCGACACGCATGTCGCGCACGATCCGTCGGCCGAGGCGATCGCCGAAATGACCATACTCGCCGCACGCGAGGTGCGGCGCTTCGGCATCGAACCCAAGATCGCGCTGCTTTCCCATTCGAATTTCGGCAGCATCGACTCCGCGTCGGCCCGCAAGATGCGCGAGGCGCTCGGGATAATTCAGCGGCTCGCGCCCGATCTCGAGATCGAGGGCGAGATGCACGGCGATGCAGCGGTGGTGGAGGAGATCCGCAACCGCATCTTCCCGAATTCCCGGCTCAAGGGCTCGGCCAACCTGCTGGTCATGCCGACCCTTGATGCGGCCAACATCTCCTTCAATCTGTTGAAGTCGCTCGGCGACGGCCTTTCGGTCGGTCCGATGCTGCTGGGCACGGCGCAGCCTGCCCACATCCTGACTCCATCGGTCACGGTGCGCGGCATCGTCAATATGACCGCGCTGGCGGTCGTCGACGCGCAGGAACACATGGTCTCCGGCAATGGATGACGTTCCATGGCACAGTCCGAGCCAGACAACGCACCTCTGCCGGAAGCCGAGAGTGCGACGACCGAGTTCGGCCTCGATCCGGCGCTCATCGAACGCGTCATAGACGCGCTCGATCGGAGCGACGATGAGGCTGTCCGTGCGGCGATCGCGAATCTCCACTATGCCGATCTGGCGGACCTGATCGAGACTCTGTCGCCCGAACACAGGCGGCAGATGGTCGAGGTCCTGCGCCACAAGTTTCCGATCGAGGTCATTCCGGAGCTCAACGAGGACGTCCGGGACGAGGTCGCGGCACAGCTCGGCACCCAGGACCTCGCGACGGCGATCGTCAATCTCGATAGTGACGATGCCCTCTACCTGATCGAGGGTCTGGAGGAAGGAAAGCGCCGCCAGGTTCTCCTCAACATTCCGGTGGCACTCCGCCGCGAGCTTGAGGAGGGATTGGCCTTTCCCGAGGACAGCGCCGGCCGCCTCATGCAACGCGAGGTCGTCGGCATTCCCGAGTTCTGGACGGTCGGGCAGTGCATCGACTACATGCGCGAGAGCGACGAGCTGCCGGATGACTTCTACGACATCTTCGTCGTTGATCCGCGCCATCGGCCCATCGGCTGGGTTCCGCTCAACAAGCTGATCCGCTCCAAGCGACCGGTCAAGATCCGTGACATCATGGAGACGGATCTCGAACCGATTCCGGTCGACATGGACCAGGAAAAGGTCGCGTTCCTGTTCAAGCAGCACGACCTGACGTCCGCACCCGTCGTCGACAAGGCTGGACGGTTGATCGGGACCATCACGGTCGACGACGTCGTCGACGTGATCGAGGCGGAGGCGGAGGAGGACCTGCTGCGAATGCACGGCGTCGGCGAGACGGCGGTGCATGCGTCGCTGCTCTACACGGCCCGGTCCCGCTTCGTCTGGCTGCTTATCAATCTCGGGACGGCGTTCCTCTCTGCTTTCGTGATCGGCATATTCGAGGACACGCTCGAGGCGGTCGTGGCACTTGCCATCCTGATGCCGATCGCTGCTTCGCTGGGCGGCAATGCCGGAAACCAGGCGGTGGCGGTCGCTGTCCGGGCACTTGCCACGCGTGAGCTGACGCCGACCAATGCGCTCCGCATCCTCGTCAAGGAAGCTCTCGTCGGCGGCATCAACGGATTCCTGTTCGCCATCATCACCGGCACGATCGCATGGCTGTGGTTCAAGGACTGGATGATCGGCCTGTGCATCGGCGGCGCCATGATCGTGAACCTGCTCGTCGCCGGGCTTGCGGGCATCCTCATCCCGGTCGTCTCCCATCGCTTCCGCATCGACCCTGCCATCAGTTCGACCGTCGTTCTCACCGCGATCACGGATGTGGTCGGGTTCCTCTCGTTCCTCGGCCTCGCGACGCTCCTGCTGCTTTAGTTCGGATCTCGACCTACGTACGGGCGGGCGCGCCACTGGGGCAAACGCCAGGGCGCTGGGCAAGGCGCCCGGGCAGGGGCGGTGTCGCGACCTTGATCAAGGACGAGTCGGCAGGTTACCTGCTTTACGGCGACGACACGGGGCGGGCGGACATCGAGGCGCTGCTCGCCACGAATTGATGGCGGCCGGCACGATGTCCGGCGGAGAATACGAATGGGGCGTATGGCGCGAGGGCGGGACCGGAATCATCGCGGGAAGGCACGGCGTCCGGCGGACGGGCTGTTCACGATCACCGATCTCGCGCGCGAGTTCGACATCACGACACGGACGATCCGGTTCTACGAGGACGAGGGGCTGATTGCACCCCAGCGTCGCGGGCAGACGCGGCTGTTCAGTCCGCGCGATCGCACCCGCCTCAAGCTCATCCTGCGCGGCAAGCGACTCGGCTTCTCGCTGAGCGAGATCCGGGAGATCATCGATCTCTACGATGCGGAGCCCGGGGAGATCGGGCAGCTTCGCTTCTTTCTGACCAAGATCGCCGAACGGCGGGCGGTGCTGGAGCGCCAGCGCGCCGACATCGCCGAGACGCTCGACGAACTCGCCGAGGTGGAGCGGCGCTGCGTCGAGCGGCTCCGGGCCCTCACGCGCGGCCGATCGGCCCGCTGACAACAAGTTGACGTTTACGTAAACGTAATTTATCGTCCGCGCCCGCGCGGAGGGCGAGAGGCCGGCAACGGTCCGTGACCTGGCGGCACCGTAACCTGTGGCCGGGCGATCACGTCGGGCACGTGAACGTCACACGGCGCACGGGAGGGAGGAATGAGCCACTACGTTCCGAAGGACCCCGATTTCGAGGCCCGTGTCCGCGACAGTTTTTCCCGGCAGGGGGCGATGGCGCTGATCGGTGCCGAGATCGTCCGCTTGACGCCCGGGGAATGCGATATTGCCGTTTCGTACCGGCCCGATCTCGCCCAGCAGCACCATTTCTTCCACGGCGTCGTCGTCGGCATGGTCGCAGACTCCGCCGGCGGCTATGCCGCGTTTTCGCTCATGCCGGCCGACGCCACGGTCCTGACGGTCGAGTACAAGATGAACCTGGTTGCGCCCGCCGACGGCAGCCGACTGATCGCGCGGGCGGGGCATCAAGCCGGGGCGTACGCTGACCGTCTGCCGCGTCGATGCGGTCGTGGAGCGCGACGGTCGCGAGCATCTCTGTGCCACGATGCTGCAGACGCTCATGACGATGAGCCGGGCGCACCGACGCACCGAAAGGGTAGGCAGGCCCCGTGGCCGCCGGACTTCGCATCCGGCCGTATTCGCTTTAGATTGGTCCTCCGGGAAGGAGCCGACGTAAAACATGCCAACCAACCAACTGCCGGCATTCGACTTCGGTCTGGGTGAACAGGCCGACATGCTGCGCGAGTCGGTGCGCAGGTTCGCCGACGACGAGATCGCGCCGCGCGCGGCGGAAATCGACCGGACCAACGAATTCCCCATGGATCTGTGGCGGAAGATGGGTGCGCTCGGCATCCTCGGCATCACCGTCGAGGAGGAGTACGGCGGCGCCGGCATGGGCTATCTCGAGCACTGCGTCGCGATGGAGGAGATCAGCCGCGCCTCGGCCTCCGTCGGTCTGTCCTACGGCGCTCACTCCAATCTCTGCGTCAATCAGATCCGCCGCAACGGCACCGAAGCGCAAAAGCGGAAATATCTGCCCAAGCTGATCTCGGGCGAGCATATCGGTGCCTTGGCGATGTCCGAGCCCGGCGCCGGCTCCGACGTGGTCGGCATGAAGACGCGTGCGGAAAAGAAGGGCGACCGTTACATCCTCAACGGCAACAAGATGTGGATCACGAACGGGCCCGACGCCGACGTGATCGTCGTCTATGCGAAGACCGATCCGAGCGCCGGTCCGCGCGGCATCACCGCCTTTCTGGTCGAGAAGGGGTTCAAGGGATTCTCGACGGCGCAGAAGCTCGACAAGCTCGGCATGCGGGGCTCGAACACCTGCGAGCTCGTGTTCCAGGACTGCGAAGTGCCCGAGGAAAACGTCCTCGGCGAGCCCAACAAGGGTGTTCACGTGCTGATGAGCGGGCTCGACTACGAGCGCGCGGTGCTCGCCGCCGGCCCGTGCGGCATCATGCAGGCCTGCATGGACGTCGTCATTCCCTACGTGCACGAGCGCCAGCAGTTCGGACAGCCGATCGGCACCTTCCAGCTGATCCAGGGCAAGCTCGCCGACATGTACACGACGATGAACGCCTGCAAGGCATACGTCTATGCCGTGGCGAAGGCGTGCGACCGTGGGCAGACCACGCGCAAGGATGCCGCCGGCGCCATCCTCTTTGCAGCCGAGAAGGCGACGCAGATGGCGCTCGATGCCATCCAGATTCTCGGCGGCAACGGCTACATCAACGACTATCCGACCGGCCGCCTGCTGCGGGATGCGAAGCTCTACGAGATCGGCGCCGGTACCTCGGAGATCCGGCGCTGGTTGATCGGTCGCGAACTGTTTGCGGAAACTGCCTGATGCGTCTACTCCTCGCGATCTTCCTGCCGTTCGCCTTGTTCTTCACCATCGGCCGTCCGATCGCCGGTATCATCTGCCTTGTCCTGCAGATCACGCTGATCGGCTGGATTCCCGCGGCGCTGTGGGCGGTCTACGCGCTGTCGCAGTGGAACACCGACCGCAAGATCGCGGCGGCGCGGCGACAGGGTGTCGACATCTGATGCGGCGGCTCGTTTCCTCCGGTTCCGAGTTCGAGAGGGCGTGGGGCTATTCGCGTGCCGTCGTCGATCGCGACTGGATCTTCGTCTCTGGCACGACCGGCTTCGAGTACGCGCGCATGACGCTCGACGACGATCCGGTGGCCCAAACGCGGCAGGCCTTCCGCAATATCGAAGCCGCGCTTCACGAAGCCGGCGCCCGACTCGCCGACGTCGTGCGCGTGCGCTACTACCTGCCGAGGGCGGATGATTGGGCGGTCATCGCGCCCTTCCTGGGCGAATATTTCAGCGACATCCGACCGGCGGCGACGGCGCTGGTCTGCGATCTCATCGATCCGCGCATGCGGGTCGAAATCGAGGTCACCGCCCGGCGCCCGGTATCCGGGGCCTGATTCATGCCGACGCTGCTCGTCACCGGCGCAGGGCGCGGCATCGGCTTCGAAATGGCCCGTCAGTTCGCGTCCGACGGCTGGCGTGTCATCGCCACCATCCGCAATCCCGAGCAGCATGAGGAACTGAAGGCGCTCGGCCGCCAAGTCGAGATTCAACTGCTGGACGTCACCGACCGCGGCCGGATCGAGCGTCTGGCACGCAGCCTCAAAGGGCAGCCGATCGACATCCTGCTCTGCAACGCGGCGATATACGGGCCAAAAGGTGCGGATCAGGAATTCGGCCAGGTCGACTGGATAACCTGGACCCGGGTCATGCAGACGAACGTGATGGCGCCGCTGGGGCTCGCCGAGTCGTTCGTCGACCATGTCGCGGCCAGCGAGCGCAAGCTGATGGTCATGATGTCGAGTCAGATGGGCTCGACGGCCCAGGCAGGCGGTGGCGCCTACATTTACCGGTCGAGCAAGGCGGCGCTGAACAACGTCGTGCGGAACCTTGCCATCGACCTTGCGGGGCGCGGCATCACGGTGGTCGCTGTCGTGCCTGGCTGGGTCCGCACCGACATGGGCGGCCCCAACGCGCCGCTCACCCCCCAGGACTCGGTTCGTCATCTGCGGGCGTTGTTCGACAAGATCCGGCCGAAGCACAGCGGGAAATACCTCAACTACGACGGCCGGGAGATCCCATGGTAGGACATGTCGCGATACCGCGGGATGAAGGCCGGCGAGGAGACCGCAGATGGAGCTGACGGAAGTGCAAGCTCTGATCCGCGACACGGCGCGTCAGTTCGCGCGCGAGAGGCTCGCGCCGTTCTCCGCCGAGTGGGACCGCACTGCCAGGTTCCCGAAGGAGGCGATCGCGGAGATGGGACGGCTCGGTTTCATGGGCATGCTGGTGCCCGAGGAGTGGGGCGGGGCCGGCGCCGATCATGTCGCCTATGCCGCCGCACTTGAGGAGATCGCCGCCGGCGACGGCTCCTGCTCGACGATCATGAGCGTGCACAACTCGGTCGTTTGCATGCCGATCCTGAAGTTCGGCACGCGCGAGCAGAAGGAACGGTTCCTGAGGCCGCTCGCGCGGGGCGAGATTCTCGGCGCCTTCTGCCTGACCGAGCCGCAGGCCGGCTCCGACGCCAGCGCGATCAAGACGCGCGCGCGCCGTGACGGCAATCATTGGGTTCTCAACGGCACGAAGCAGTTCATCAGCTCCGGCTCGACCGCGCAGCTCGCCATCGTCTTCGCGGTGACGAACCCGGAAAAGGGCAAGAAGGGGATCACCGCCTTCATCGTGCCGACCGACAACCCGGGCTGGGTCGTCGCACGGACCGAGCACAAGATGGGGCAGCGTGCCTCCGACACCTGCCAGATCGTGCTCCAGGATCTGCGCCTCACGCCGGACCTGATGCTGGGCGAGGAGGGCGAGGGCTACAAGATCGCACTCTCGAACCTCGAGGGCGGGCGGATCGGTATCGCGGCACAGTCGGTCGGCATGGCGCGGGCCGCCTATGAGGCGGCCGTCGCCTACGCCAGGGAACGGGAGAGCTTCGGCAAGAAGCTGATCGAGCATCAGGCGATCGCCTTCCGCCTTGCCGACATGGCGACGCAGATCGAGGCCGCACGGTTGCTAGTGTTCAATGCCGCGGCACTGCGCGACGCCGGCAAGCCGTGTCTGACCCAGGCCGCGATGGCGAAGCTGTTCGCCTCGGAGATGGCCGAGCGCGTCTGCTCCGACGCCATCCAGATCCACGGCGGCTACGGCTATCTCAACGACTTTCCGGTCGAGCGGATCTATCGCGACGTGCGGGTCTGTCAGATCTACGAGGGCACGAACGACATCCAGCGTCTGGTCATCAGCCGCGCCATCGCGGCCGGAGCTTGAGGTGAAACATGGCGGCAGCGATCGACTTCTACTTCGATTTCTCCAGCCCGTACGGCTATCTCGCGTCCACCAAGATCGACGAGATCGCCGCGAAATACGGCCGCGACGTGATGTGGCGGCCGTTCCTGCTGGGGCCCGTGTTCAAGATCTCGGGACTGAAGCCGCTCGTCGACGTGCCGTTGAAGAGCGACTACATCCGGCGGGATTTCGACCGGTCGGCGCGCCTGTTCGGCGTGCCGTTCAAGCTGCCGGCGAATTTTCCCTTCGGCGCGGTCGCGGCGAGCCGCGCGTATTACTGGTTGAGCGACCGCGACCTTGCGACCGCGAAGCGGTTCGCCAAGGCCGTGTACCACGCCGCGTTCGGCGACGGCCTCGACGTGACACCGGTCGACACCGTGCTCGACATCGCCGCGACGCTGGGCGTCGAGCGCGACGCGCTCAAGGCCGCGCTTGAGGATCAGGCCGCGAAGGACCGGCTGAAGGCCGAGGTCGATCGCGCGATCCGGAACGGCGTGTTCGGCTCGCCCTACATCGTCGTCGACGGCGAACCGTTCTGGGGTTCCGACCGGCTGTGGCAGATCGAGAAGTGGCTCGAGACCGGCGGGTGGTGACGGCCCATGGCGCTTCTCAAATCGGCGGTCGACACAAAGAGCGAGGTGTTTCGCGCCAATGAGGCGGCGATGCGCGCGCTCGTCCAGGATCTGCGCGCCAAGGTCGCCGAGATCAAGCAGGGCGGCGGAGCGGCCGCGCGCGAGAAGCACATAAAGCGCGGCAAGCTGTTGCCGCGCGAGCGCGTGCGCGTCCTGCTCGACGTCGGCTCGCCGTTTCTCGAGCTTTCGCAGTTCGCCGCCTATGGCATGTACGGCGGCGAGGTGCCGGCCGCCGGCATCATCACCGGCATCGGCCGCGTCGCCGGGCACGAATGCGTCATCGTCTGCAACGACGCGACGGTCAAGGGCGGCACCTATTTTCCGATGACGGTGAAGAAGCACGTCCGCGCGCAGGAGATCGCCCGCGAGAACAACCTGCCCTGCATCTATCTGGTCGACTCCGGCGGCGCCAACCTGCCGAACCAGGACGAGGTCTTTCCCGACCGCGATCATTTCGGCCGCATCTTCTACAACCAGGCGACCATGTCGGCGGCGGGAATTCCGCAGATCGCCGTCGTCATGGGATCTTGCACCGCGGGCGGCGCCTACGTGCCGGCGATGTCGGATGAAAGCATCATCGTCAGGAACCAGGGAACGATCTTCCTGGGCGGTCCGCCGCTGGTGAAGGCGGCGACCGGCGAGGTGGTATCGGCCGAGGAACTCGGCGGCGCCGACGTGCATTCGCGCACTTCGGGCGTCACCGATCATTACGCCAACGACGACTATCACGCGCTCGCCATCGCGCGGCGCATCGTCGGCAATCTGAACCGGACCAAGCGGCCGGACGTCGTCGTGCGTCCGCCGGTCGATCCGCGCTACGATCCCGAGGAGATCTACGGGATCGTGCCTGCCGACATCCGCAAGCCCTATGACGTGCGCGAGGTGATCGCCCGCATCGTCGACGGCAGCGAGTTCGACGAGTTCAAGCAGCTTTACGGCACGACGGTGGTGACCGGCTTCGCCCATATCTGGGGTTATCCCGTCGGCATCATCGCCAACAACGGCATCCTGTTCTCGGAATCCGCGCTCAAGGCCGCGCACTTCATCGAGTTGTGCTGCCAGCGCGGCATTCCGCTCGTCTTCCTTCAGAACATCTCCGGCTTCATGGTCGGCCGGAAATACGAGGCCGGCGGCATCGCCAAGGACGGGGCGAAGATGGTGACGGCCGTCGCCTGCGCCAAGGTTCCCAAGTTCACCGTCATCATCGGCGGCAGTTTCGGCGCCGGCAATTACGGCATGTGCGGCCGCGCCTACGGCCCGCGCTTTCTGTGGATGTGGCCGAATGCGCGCATCTCCGTCATGGGCGGCGAGCAGGCGGCGAGCGTGCTCGCGACCGTGCGCCGAGACAACCTCGAGGCTCAGGGCAAGACCTGGTCGGCGGAAGAGGAGGAGGCGTTCAAGGCGCCGATCCGCGCCCAGTACGAGACGCAGGGCCACCCGTATTACGCCTCGGCCCGGCTTTGGGACGACGGCATCATCGACCCGGCCGACACGCGCATGGTGCTCGGCCTCGGCATCTCCGCCGCCCTCAACGCGCCGATCGAGAGGACGCGCTTCGGCGTGTTCCGGATGTGATGTTCGACAAGATCCTGATCGCCAACCGCGGTGAGATCGCCTGCCGCGTCATCAGGACGGCGCGCCGGCTAGGCATCCGCACGGTCGCCGTCTTCTCCGAGGCCGATGCCGAGGCGCGGCATGTCGCGATGGCGGACGAGGCGTATCTGATCGGGCCCGCACCGGCGCGCGAGAGCTATCTGAAGATCGACGCGATCATCGAGGCCGCGCGGCGCAGCGGGGCCGCGGCCGTCCATCCGGGCTACGGGTTTCTGTCCGAGAACGCCGAGTTCGCCGAGGCCTGCGCGAAGGCGGGGCTCGTCTTCATTGGTCCGCCCGCGTCGGCGATCCGCGCGATGGGCGGCAAGAGCGCGGCCAAGGCGCTGATGGAGAAGGCGGGCGTACCCGTCGTGCCCGGCTATCACGGCGACAAGCAGGATCTTGCGACCTTCGCCGAGGCCGCCCGGCGGATCGGCTATCCGGTGCTGATCAAGGCATCAGCCGGCGGCGGCGGCAAGGGCATGCGCGTGGTCGATGACGAGAAGGGGCTCGCCGACGCGATCGCGGGCGCCCAGCGCGAGGCCAAGTCGGCCTTCGGCGACGACCGTCTGCTGATGGAGAAGTATCTGGAACAGCCGCGCCACATCGAGATCCAGGTCTTCGCCGACCGGCACGGCAACGCCGTCCATCTGTTCGAGCGTGACTGCTCGCTGCAACGCCGGCATCAGAAGGTCGTCGAGGAGGCACCGGCACCCGGCATGACCGAGGAACGCCGCCGCGCGATGGGCGAAGCCGCAGTGACGGCCGCGCGTGCCGTCGGCTACGAAGGTACGGGCACGGTCGAGTTCATCGTCGACCGGACCGGCGCGTTCTATTTCATGGAGATGAACACGCGCCTCCAGGTCGAGCATCCGGTGACGGAAATGATCACGGGCCTCGATCTCATCGAATGGCAAATCCGCGTCGCGGCCGGCGAGAAATTGCCGCTGCGCCAGGGTGAGCTTCGCCTCGACGGTCACGCGATCGAGGTGCGGCTCTATGCCGAAGATCCGGCGCGCGAATTCCTGCCCGCCACCGGCCGGCTTGCGCATCTGCGCTTTCCGGCGGCGGACGCGCATGTACGCGTCGATACCGGCGTGCGTGCCGGCGATACGGTGACGATCCACTACGATCCGATGATCGCCAAGCTGATCGTATGGGACCGCGACCGGCCTGCGGCGGTGCGTCGGCTCCGGCAGGCGCTGGCCGAATGCGAGATTGCCGGTGTTGCGACGAACCGCGACTTTCTCGCCGCCGTTGCCGCGCATCCGGCTTTCGCGGCCGGCGAGGTCGATACCGGCTTCATCGCGCGTCATCGCGAAACCCTGGTGCCGGCACCCGCGCCGGCATCGGACCATGTGCTGGCGCTCGCCGCGCTCGGGCTGATCCTGGAGCAGGAGCGGGTGGCGCAGGCGGCTGCGCGTCAGTCGGGCGACCCGTACAGTCCGTGGAATCTGTCGAATGGCTGGCGCCTCAACGACGATGCGTACCACGTCCTGCGGCTGCGCGACGGCGGCCGGGACGTGTCCGTCACGGCACATTTCCGCCGCCGCGGCTTCGTCCTCGATCTGCCTGGCGGCACGATGCCCGCCCATGGCGTTCTGGCAGAGGACGGAACGCTTCAGGCCGACATAGGCGGTCGGCGCCTGACCGCGCGCTTCGTGCAAAGCGGCGACGAGGTGACGGTCTTCGTCGAGGGGCAGGCGCATCGTCTCGTCGTTCACAATCCGTTGTATGCGGCTGCTGCCGCCGAGACGATCGACAACCGTCTGACTGCGCCCATGCCGGGCAAGGTCGTCGCAGTCAAGACCGCGCCCGGTGAGAAAGTGGCGCGCGGCACACCACTGATCGTGCTGGAGGCGATGAAGATGGAGCACACGATCGTCGCGCCGGCCGACGGCGTGGTCGAGAAGGTCCGGTTCGCCGTGGGCGAGCAGGTCGAAGAGGGGGCGGAGCTCGTGATCTTCACGCCGTCAGGTTCCGACGGCGCAAACGCCTGACGGGAGAATGGAAGGAAGGTGGTATGGAGCTGTTCGACCTTCGCGGCCGTGTGGCGATCGTGACCGGCGGCAATGGCGGCATCGGTCTCGGCATGGCCAAGGGACTGGCAAAGGCCGGGGCGTCGATCGTCGTGGCGGGGCGCAACCGCGACAAGAACGACGCAGCGGTCAAGGAACTCGCCGCCCTCGGCGTTGCGGCCGCGGCGGTCGTGGCCGACGTCACGCAAGAGTCCGACTGCCGCGCCATGGTGGCCGAGGCCGTCGACCGCTTCGGGCGCGTCGACATCCTGATCAACAACGCCGGCACCAACATCCGGAAGGAGCCGCAGGACTACGGCCTCGCCGAGTGGCACACCATCATCCAGACGAATCTGACCAGCGCCTTCATGTGCGCGCAGGCGGTCTATCCCGCGCTCAAGAACGCGGGCGGCGGCAAGATCATCAATGTCGGCTCGATGATGTCGATCTTCGGCGCGTCCTTCGCGGCACCCTACGGCGCGAGCAAGGGCGGAATCGTGCAGATGACCAAGTCGCTGGCCGCGGCCTGGGCCAAGGACAACATCCAGGTGAACGCCGTGCTGCCCGGATGGATCGACACCGAACTGACGCGACAGGGGCGCAAGACATTGCCTGGACTGTACGAACGGGTGGTGGCGCGGACGCCGGCCGGCCGGTGGGGCGTGCCGGAGGACCTAGCCGGGATCGCGGTGTTTCTGGCGAGCCCGGCCTCGGACTTCGTGACCGGGACGGCCATTCCCGTCGACGGCGGCTACGCGGCCCAGGGATAGCGCGGCAGGGCGATCGATTCGGCCAACTTCCCGTAAATCTCGTCGGTTCCTGGCCGAAGGCTTCAACTCGTTTACGGCCGCCGCCCAGATTCCGCGCCCGCAGGTCGCCAGTACCCCGCCAGTCACCAGCACAAAGTGCGAGGCCATCGAACCCGGATCGCTGCTGAGCACGCAGGTGACGGGCAGCGGCGGCATCGATCCGGCGGCGATCACGCGGGCCGAGTCGGCCGCAGCCGCCTTGAAGGGTGCGTTCAACGCCGACGCGCAGCGCGAGCTCAACGCGCTGACGACGCCTTTGCCAAGCTGGGATCAGGGGCCGCGATCGACGAGAACCTGTAGGCGGCCTATCGGATCGCGCATGAGATCAAGGGGCTGGGCGGGACCTTGGGCTATACGCTCCTGTCCCGGCTTGCCGACATCCTTTGCCGTTACATCCGCACGGTCGATAACGTCGACACCAGGGTCATTGCCCATCATGCGGGCGACGGTGGACGTCATCACGACCGTGATCTCGCGGCGAATCGAGGGCGACGACGGTAACGTCGGGCGCGAGATCTGCGGGGGGCTGCTGCAGCTGACGGGCGACCTCGAAGCGTGAGCGGCCCGGCTCGCGCGCGAGACTTCCCTGCGGCGCGCGCGGTCCTATACTGGCGTTCCATGAAAACATCCGGACGTCAGGAGCGATCTTGCCTCTCCATCTCGTCAAACTTTGCGTCGGCGTCGACGACATCGACGAACTCGCCGAATGGCAGAAGAAGCGTCGCGCCCAGCAGCGTGCTGCCGGCCTGAAGCCCGTGACCCGTCACGTCACCCGCATGACGCCCAAGCGGGCCGACGAGATTCTCGACGGCGGGTCGCTTTACTGGGTCATCAAGGGGGCGATTCGCGTGCGACAGCGCATCATCGCGATCAACCCCGGCTACATGCACGAGGGCGAGCCGAAATGCGAACTCCGGCTCGACCCGAAGCTCGTCCGCGTCGTGCCGCGGCCGATGCGGGCGTTCCAGGGCTGGCGCTATCTCGAGGCGGCGGATGCGCCGCCGGACCTCGACACGCTCGGCAAGGGCGCGGCCGACATGCCGCCGCAGATGGCCGAGGAACTCAGGGCACTCGGTCTCCTCTGAGCGAGGGGGGCGGAAGCGAACGGTGAGGAACTAAGACAATGTCCCTAGTCTTCCGCCCCGGCACGCTTCCCCCCGAGCCCGACCTGAAGCGTGCGGCCCTGGCCGCGGCCCTGCACGCACCCGAGGCGGAGATCGTCGAGCGGCTGCTCGCGGCCGTATCGATCGATGCCGCGGCGCGCGCCCGAATCGATGCGAATGCGCGGCGGCTGGTCGAAGAGGCGCGGCGGCGGCGCACGCACCACGGCGGGCTCGATACGTTCCTGCAGGAATACGACCTTTCGAGCCGCGAGGGCATTGTGCTCATGTGCCTCGCCGAGGCGTTGCTGCGCATTCCGGATGCCGCGACCGCCGATCGCCTGATTCGCGACAAGCTGGTCGACGCCGACTGGGCCGCGCATATCGGCAAGAGCGAGTCCCTGTTCGTCAACGCCTCGACCTGGGCCCTGATGCTGACCGGCCGCGTCATGCGGTTCGACGAGCCGCAGGACGACGGCCTTGCCGGCGTTCTCAAGCGGCTCGTCGCCGCATCGGGCGAACCGATCATCCGGCGTGCGGTGACGGCGGCGATGCGGATCCTCGGCCGGCAGTTCGTCATGGGGCGCACGATCGACGAGGCGCTCGACCGCGCCGCGCCGACGGAGGCCCAGGGGTGGCGCTACTCCTATGACATGCTGGGCGAGGCGGCACGGACGGCCGCCGATGCCGAGCGCTACTATGCCGCCTATGCCGATGCGATCACGGCGATCGGCCGCGCCAGCGGCGGCCGCGGGCCGATCGAGGGACCCGGCATCTCGGTGAAGCTGTCGGCCCTGCATCCACGCTACGAAGTCGCACAGGCCGAGCGGGTGCGGCGCGAACTCGCACCGCGGCTCATCGAGCTGGCGCGCCAGGCGAAGGCCGTCGGCATCGGCCTCACGGTCGATGCCGAGGAGGCGGAGCGGCTGGAGCTGTCGCTCGACCTGATCGACGCGGTGCTCGCCGATCCCGGGCTCGCCGGCTGGGACGGGTTCGGCCTTGCCGTGCAGGCGTACCAGAAGCGCGCGCTGCCGCTGATCGCGTGGCTCGGCGACCGGGCCGCCGCCCGCAACCGCCGACTGATGGTGCGGCTGGTCAAGGGCGCCTACTGGGACACGGAGATCAAGCGCGCGCAGGAGCGCGGCCTTCCGACCTATCCCGTGTTCACGCGCAAGGCGACGACCGACGTTTCCTATCTTGCCTGCGCGCAGGCGATACTGGCCGCCGGGTCGGTCTTCCATCCCCAGTTCGCGACGCACAACGCGCACACGGTCGCGGCCGTGTTCGAGCTCGCCGGCGATCGTCCGTTCGAGTTCCAGCGCCTGCATGGCATGGGCGAGGCGCTCTACAGCCAGTTCGTTTCGCCGCAGCGCCCATGTCGAGTCTATGCGCCGGTCGGCAGCCACGAGGACCTGCTGCCGTATCTGGTCCGCCGTCTGCTCGAGAACGGCGCAAACACGTCGTTCGTCAACCGTCTGGCGGACGAACGCCTGCCGATCGAGGCGGTCGTCGCCGATCCGATCGAGACCGTAGCACGGTTGGCGGTCAAGCCGCACCCGCGCATTCCGCTGCCGCCGGACATCTATGAACCCGACCGGCGCAATTCGCTCGGGCTCGATCTCAACGACGACGGCACGTTGCGCGCGCTCGCCCGCGATATGGAACGCGCGGCGGCATTGCGCCGCGTGGCCGGGCCCACGGTCGTGTCGGCGACGCGCAAGAGCGCGAGCGCCAGGCCGGTACGTGATCCGAGCGATCACCGCCGCATCGTCGGCGAGGTCGTCTGGGCCGAGCCCGCCGATATCGACGCGGCGCTCGAACGCGCCGCCGGCGCCGCGGCCGCATGGGATGCCGTGCCGGCCGCGCACCGGGCCGAAATTCTGGTCCGCGCGGCCGAGCTCTACGAGGCGCATCGCGCCGAGCTGATGACCCTGATCGTGCGCGAGGCGGGGCGGACGATCCCCGACGCGCTGAACGAGGTCCGCGAGGCGGTCGATTTCCTGCGCTACTACGCGGCACGCGCCGCCGACGAGTTCGGCCGCGTGCGCGAACTCGGCGGGCCCACGGGCGGGCGCAATACGCTTTGCCTGCATGGCCGCGGCGTGTTCGTGTGCATCAGCCCGTGGAACTTTCCGCTCGCGATCTTCACCGGCCAGATCGCGGCGGCGCTCGCGGCCGGAAACGCGGTCGTCGCCAAGCCGGCGGAGCAGACGCCGCTGATCGGCGCGCGTGCGGTGACTTTGCTTCACGAGGCCGGCGTTCCGCCCGACGTCCTCCACATGCTGCCGGGCGACGGACCGTCGGTCGGTGCGCCGCTGGTCGCCGACCGTCGCGTTGCCGGCGTCGTCTTCACGGGCTCGACCGACACGGCCCGCGCGATCAACAAAACGCTCGCGGACCGCGACGGGCCGATCGTGCCGTTCATCGCCGAGACGGGCGGCATCAACGCGATGATCGTCGATTCGTCGGCGCTGCCGGAGCAGGTCGTGCAGGATGCGCTGACCTCGGCCTTCAACAGTGCGGGGCAGCGCTGCTCGGCATTACGCGCCCTGTTCGTGCAGGACGACGTCGCGCCCAAGATCATCGACATGCTTGCAAGCGCCATGGCGGAATTAAGGATCGGCGATCCCGGTCTGCTCGAAACCGACGTCGGACCGGTGATCGATGCCGACGCCAAGGCCATGCTGGTCGAGCACGCGGCGCACATGGACCGCGAGGCGAAGCTCATCCATGCCTGCACGCTTTCCGACGAATGCGCGCACGGGACGTTCTTCGCGCCGCGCGCCTACGAGATCGACAGCCTGAAACGCATCGAGCGCGAGGTGTTCGGGCCGATCCTGCATGTCATCCGCTATGACGATGCGCGGCTCGACGACGTCATCGCCGCCGTGAACACCACCGGCTACGGCCTGACGCTCGGCATCCACAGCCGGATCGACGCGACGATCGAATACATCCGCCGCCGCGTGCGGGTGGGAAACATCTACGTCAACCGCAACATGATCGGCGCCGTCGTCGGCGTGCAACCGTTCGGCGGCGAGGGCCTGTCCGGTACCGGACCCAAGGCCGGCGGCCCATATTATCTGCATCGCTTCGCCGTCGAGCGTACCGTGGCGATCGACCTGACCGCGCAGGGCGGCAACGCGACGCTGCTATCGCTAGGAGAGACATAGGCCGATGTCCAACGTGAACCGCAAGTTCATCCTGGTCCGTCATCCCGAGGGAATGCCGGTCGAGTCCGACTGGAAGTTGATCGAGTCGCCGATCCCCGAGCCGGGCGAAGGCGAGATGCTGGTGCGCACCATCTGGCTCTCTGTCGATCCGTACATGCGCGGTCGGATCAGCCCGGCGAAGGGATACACGAAGGGCGTCGAGCCCGGCGAGGTGATGGTTGGCGGCGGCGTCGGCGTCGTCGTCCGCTCGCGCCATCCCGATTTCCGCGAGGGCGACATCGTCGAGAGCATGAGCTTCGGCTGGCAGGATTATCCGGTCCTGAAGGCTCAGGGGACGCGCAAGATCGATCCCAAGCTCGGCCCGATCCGCCATGCGCTGGGCATCCTCGGCATGCCGGGCCTTACCGCCTATTTCGCGCTGCTCGACATCGGCAATCCCAAGGCGGGCGAGACCGTGGTTATTTCGGCCGCCGCCGGCGCGGTGGGGCAGGTCGCCGGCCAGATCGCGAAGATCAAGGGCTGCCGTGCCGTCGCGGTGGCGGGGAGCGACGCGAAGCTCGCATGGTGCCGCGAGCTCGGCTTCGATGCCGGCGTCAACCACCATGCAGCCGATCTGCGGGGCGCACTCAAGGACGTCTGTCCCAACGGGATCGACATCTACTTCGACAACACCGCCGGTCCGATCCACGACGCGGCGATGAGCCTCATCAACCTGCGCGCCCGGGTGATCGTCGTCGGTACGATCGCGCTCGCCAAGCAGTTCGAGCAGCCGGATATCGGGCCGCGGCACCTGCGGCAGATTCTGGTCAACCGCGCCCGGGTCGAAGGCTTTCTCGTCTTCGACTACACCGACCGCTACGACGAGGGGGTGCGGCAGCTTGCGGCCTGGATGCGCGAGGGCAAGCTCAGATACCGCGAGGACATCATCGAGGGGCTCGAGAACACCCCGAAGGCGTTCCTGCGCCTGCTCACGGGCGAGAATTTCGGCAAGCAGCTGGTCAAGGTGTCGGACGAACCCGGCCAATAACCGTCATGAGACCGGGCTCGCGGGAACAGCCACCTCACGCGCGATCGGGCCTTGACACCGGGTACAAGCCCATGAAATCGCAGTCATTCTGGCTACCTGTTTCAGGTGTTTCGCCTGTTTCAGGTCATTCGTCCCATCGGACGGCGTCCCGGCCCGTATTTCCGCCATTCTCTTCGTCGGGAAAGGGGCCGGAATGAGGGGAAGCCCCGCGGGGGCGATTGGGGACGGTGGGACACTGGGACAGTTGGGACAACGGGAGGTGCCGCTCGACCGCTACACGGGCGCCAGCGGCCCGGCAGATCGAAATAAGCGGGAGGTCTTCATGCAGGATGCGTTGATGCGAGAGGCCGTTCGGCTGGCCCTTGAGAATGTCGAGAATGGCGGGCGCCCGTTCGGGGCGGTCGTGGTACGTGCGGGCGAAATCGTGTCGCGTGGGGTGAATACGGTCATGCAGTCGCATGATCCGACCGCGCATGCGGAGATGAACGCGATTCGCGAGGCCGTCCGTGCGCTGGGGCGAGCGGACCTGAGCGATTGCGAAATCTACGCGAGTGGCGAGCCGTGCCCGATGTGCTACGGCGCGATCCACTGGGCGCGGATACCGGTCGTCTATTACGGCTGCTCCGGCGAGGATGCCGCAGCGGTCGGATTCGCGACGACCACGCTTGCGGCGGAACTCTGCCGTCCCGTGCCGCAGCGCGCCGCACCCCGCATGGTGCAGTACGGTCGTGAGGAGGCGCTGGCGGCTTTCCGCGCCTGGCAGGCCAGGCCCGACGCGAAGCGGGATTGACCGGGCCGATATGGCGTTCGCAGCCGACGGCCATCGACCGGGGGAAGATCAGCGCCGCGCGGACGCACGTTGCCACCCCGATTGGAGGGTAGGCCGGGGTGCGCGTCAACCCACTTTCTACGCTCCCTGGCACATCGAGGGGGCATCAGGGCGGACGCGGAATGGCCTGTCCGGTATCATCCGGGCGTGCCCGCGCGCAAGCGCCACGGGCCGAATCGCCTGCGCCCGACAGCAATGTCCGGGCACGGTATGCCCTGGGACACGATCGTTTCAGGCGGCCGTGCTGCTCGTTACATCCGCGCCGGGTGAGGCGAAGGCATAGTCGAGCATCGCCCGGGCGATCTCCCGTTCGCCCATGATGACGACGTCGGCACCGAGCTGTTTGAGGTGCTCGACCTCGACGTCGGAATGCGCCCGCGCGATGATCTCGATCGCCGGGTTGATCTCCCGCGCCTGTTTCACGATCTGGCCAGCCTCGAACGGGCTCGGGATGGCGACGAAGAGCCAGCGGGCCTGCGGGATGTTCGCGGTTCTCACCAGCTCGGGCGCCGCGGCGTTCCCAGATACGGCCTCGATGCCGCGGGCGCGGAGCTGCTCGACGAGCTTGTCGTTGTGTTCGATGACGTAGAGCGGGTGGCCCTGCTCTTGGATCTTCTCGGCGATCACACTGCCGACGCGCCCGAAGCCGATCAACACGGCGTGCCCGGTGAGAGTGGTGACGGGCAGCTCCTTGGGTTCCTCCGGCTCTTGCGGCCGGTCGGCGACTTTGAGCTTCAGCCGCTGCTCCAACCAGGGCCGCAACCGGTCAGCGACAGAGAACGCCAACGGGTTCGCCAGGATCGTCAGCAGGGAGCCGACCAGGATGAGGTCGCGTCCCTGCTCCGGCAGAAGGTCGAGCGCGACCCCGAGATTCGCCAGGATGAACGAGAACTCGCCGATCTGCGCGAGGCTGGCCGAGATGGTCAACGCGGTACCGACGGGGTGGCGGAACGCGATCACGATCAGGAAGGCCGCGACCGACTTGCCCACGAGAATGATGAAGACCGTGGCGAGGACCGGCAGCGCATCGTCCAGGAGGATGGCCGGATCGAACAGCATGCCGACGGAGACGAAGAACAGGACGGCGAAGGCGTCGCGGAGCGGAAGGGACTCCGCTGCGGCCTGATGGCTGAGCTCGGACTCGCCCATGACCATGCCGGCGAAGAACGCGCCAAGCGCAAACGATACGTCGAAAAGTTCGGCCGCCCCGTACGCGACACCGAGTGCGATCGCCAGAACCGAGAGCCGGAACAGTTCGCGGGAGCCCGTATGGGCGACGTAATGCAGGACCCACGGGATGACGCGTCGGCCGACGACGAGCATGAGGGCGACAAAGGCCGTCACCTTCCCCAGCGTGATTGCGGCCGTGGTGGCGAGTTCCTGCGCGCTCGGCACCCGGGCGGCGCCGGCCTGCTCCTCGCCGAGCAGCCCCGCGAGGGCGGGCAGCAGCACGAGCGTCAGGACCATGGCCAGGTCCTCGACGATGAGCCAGCCGACGGCGATACGACCCCGTTCGGTTTCGACGAGGTGCCGTTCCTGGAGGGCGCGGAGCAGCACGACGGTGCTTGCGACCGACAGCGCAAGACCGAAGACGAGACCGGCCCCGGGGGACCAGCCCAGGGCCAGGGCCAAGCCAAGCCCGAGCAGCGTCGCAAAGGCGATCTGCGCGACGGCGCCGGGGATCGCGATGGCCTTGACCGACAGCAGATCCCGCAAGGAGAAGTGCATGCCGACGCCGAACATGAGCAAGATCACGCCGATCTCGGCCAGCTCGTTGGCCAGGGACTGGTCGGCGACGAATCCGGGGGTATGCGGGCTGACGACCACGCCGGCGAGCAGGTATCCGACCAGCGGCGAGATGCGGAGCCGGTTGGCGATCGCGCCGAGGAGGAAGGCCAGGACGAGACCGGCAACGACTGTCGCGATGAGCGGCGTGTGGTGCGGCATTATTCCCCGAGGATGTCTCCGATTCAGAATGTCGAGAACAGCCGCCCGCCTTGCCTTGCACCGACCGGACGCCTACTCGTCGACAATTGAAGCGTGTGGAGCAGGGTGCCAAGCCCGGTCCCGGTAATGCAAGAAAATCTGTGCAGGGCCGCGCATTTTGGCCCGTGCATGCCCGTCGCCGATCACCGAACGCGTGTCGTGGTGCCGGGAATTCTTGCGTGATCCGGCCCGCGAATCCCACCTAGAGCTTCAGTCCTTCCGTAAGGCCGTCGAGCACGAGCTGTGCGGCGAGGGCGGCGAGGAGAATGCCGAGGACGCGGCTGACCACGTTTACCCCGGTCGCGCCAAGCAGTTTCACCACGCGCGCCGAGATCAGAAGAAGCACGAAGAGAATGGCGAGGACGACGGCCAGGACGGCGATGATGCCGAGGCGATGCTCCCAGTCGGGTGCTGCGCGCATGAGCAGGACCATCGTCGTCAGCGCGCCGGGCCCGGCGATAAGTGGAATCGCCAGGGGGAAGACGGAAATGTCGTGGTGCGCATGCGCTCCGTCGCCGGCCTCGCGGTTTTCGGTCTCGGTCAACGAGCGCAGCCCGACCTGGCGCGGGAAGACCATGTCGATGGCGAGCAGGAACAGGAGCGCGCCGCCGGCGATGCGGAAGGCCGGCAGGCCGATTCCGAGCGCCTCGAGAAGGACTTCGCCGGCGAAGGCGAAGAACAGGAGCGTGAGCCCCGCCACCACGACCGCGCGCCTTGCCATGCGCTGGCGGTAGGCATCGGTCATGCCGCGCGTCAGCCCGGCGAACAGTGCCGCGGTACCGACCGGGTCGATGATCACGAACAGGGCGATGAAGCTGTAGGCGAGGGTCTGTTCGAAGGGCATTCGGGGGCGAACGGGGTTGCGGCGCAGGATCGACAGGTCTCGTAAGTAGCTCAGGGGTGGCAATCGTGCTAGTAACCGGGCGATAGAACGGAGTTAGAACTGAGCGACACCGCGGCCTGGCCTTCATGCTTCGACAAGGCTCACCCTTCGCCAAGTTCACCCGTCGTCAGGTACAGGGGGAGCCCTTCATCTCGAGCCTGCCGAAGGGGGGCCGACCTACGGACTAACGAGCATTGGATCGTTCGACAGGGGACGGAGCCGCGCGATGAACCGTAAAGACCGTCGCCGCTTGGAAAAGCTGGCACGGACCAAGGGCAGGAACCCGCTAAGACCGGGGCAGGTTCCACGCACGCCGAGCGTGAGCGACCTGCTGCTTCAGCATGCGGGCCAGCAGATGGGCGCCGTGCTCGACCCGTCGGTGCTCCAGAAGATCGCGACCGAAGCCATGCCCAACCCCGTCAACACGGCGCTTGCCGAAGTCTGGCAACGGCAACTACTCGACCTCCAGGTCGAGGCGATCGAAGGCGCGCTGGAAACGAAGCCCGACGACACGGGGCTGCTTGCGACCTTGGCCAAGCTCCATCGCCAGCGCGACGACCGCGACGGAGCGCTTGCCGCGTATCGCCGCATCCTGGCGGCTGATCCGTCGCGCGAGGACGCCAAGCACATGGTTGCGGCGTTGAGCGACGTGACGCCGACCGAGGCACCGGCCCGGGCCGCGGATGCCTATATCACATCGGAGTTCGACGACTTCGCCGCACGCTATGACGAGGTTCTGGTCGGCGCGCTGGAGTACAGGGGCCCCGAGTTCATTCTTCAGGCCGTGCAGGCGGTGCTCGGACCAAATCCGCCGCCGCAGGACGTGATCGATCTGGGGTGCGGCACGGGCCTCGCCGGGCGGTTGCTGCGGTCCCTGGCGCGACGGCTGGACGGCGTGGACCTGTCCGCCAAGATGGTGGAACAGGCCCGCGCGCGCGGGGTGTACGACGAACTCTCGGTCGACGAGATCGTCTATCACCTGTTGACGTCGACGCGTCGCTATACGTTGGCCGTCGCGGCCGACGTGCTGATCTATTTCGGCGATCTCGAACCGATGCTGCGTGCGCTCTCGTCCGTGCTGCTGCCCGGCGGCCTGTTCGCCTTCACGGTGGAGGCGGGCGACGGCGTGCCCTATCGCCTTCTGCCGACCGGCCGTTACGCCCACGACGACGCCTATGTACGGACCGCGGCGGCAGCGGCCGGCTTTACGGTCGCCCGTGCGACCGACGAGACGGTACGCAAGGAGAAAGGCGAGCCGGTCAAGAGCCGGTGCTACGTCCTGCGGATGCCGGATTGAGGCGACCGGTTCAGGGCCGTCAATGATCCGGCCCGTGCGCTCACGGGACCGGCAGTTCGAGCTCGAACGTCCGCTTGTCGAAATCGGAGACGAGGATCTCGACGCGCAGGCGCCAAAGACCCGCGCGCGGCAGCGGCACGGCGTCGACCTCGTAGGTGCCGGGGCTTGTTTCGGTCAGGCGGCGGACGAGCGGTTCGATACCGGCTGCAGGCAACGAAAATTCCGCGCGCGCTTCGAGTGCACGCACCGGGCCGCCGGTCGAGTCGGTCAGGTCGATGGCCATATCATTCGTACCGACCGTCGCCGGCGTGACCCGGATCCGGAGCGTGAGGTCGCGGCCGGCGACTTGCGCGACGTAGCTGGCCGCCGACGCACCGTGATGACGGTGCGGGTCGGAGACCGGCGTATCCGGCGACGTATGTCCGAGGATCGCGGTGAGCAGAAGAATCACGGCGGCGAAACCGATCTCGGCCCGGATGGTGCGGCGGAGACCGTGCGCGGCGGCGGGGTGCCCTCGCGTCAGTATCGGCGTGTAGGCGAGACGGTTGCGCGCGGCGAGCGCCAACAGGAGCAGGACGAAGCCGAGTTTGAGAAGGAGGATCCGTCCGTAGTTCGTGTCGACGAGCGCCTCGATCGTCCCGATCTGAACGACCGCGACGCCGATGCCGGCTACGGCGAGAACGATGACGGCCGGCAGCGCCTGCCCCGAGAAATGCCGCAGAACGCGCGCCGCCGTCGCGGCATTTTCGTAGCGAACGACGACGAGGAGCAGCGGCAGCGATCCGATCCAGAACGCCGCCATGACGGCATGGAGCATGAGCGCCGTTCGCGCGGGCCAGGCCGGCTTCAGCGCCGCGACATGGCCGGAAATCGCCACGGCGGCAGCCGCGGTCATGGCGCCCGCGACGGCAATGACGGCCCCGGCCGGCCTCGAGCGCGAGAACAGTCCGGCACCGGCGGCGATGAGGCCGATCGAGATCACGAGCGCGCGCCAAGCGACCGGTGTCGAGGCGCCCATGGCCCACGTCGTTTCATCGAGGATGGCAGAGGCGCGACCGTTCAGAAGCCAGCCGCCGGCAAGTCCGACGGCCAGCACGGCCGAGAGGATCGCGACCGTTCCGGACGCGAGAAACCAGTGACCCAGCCGGAAGCGGGGCGGGGGCGTGCCGCGCAGGACGAAGACGAGACACATGATGCCGCCGGCCGCGAGCATGAGCGCGAGATCGCCGACGAAGCGGTTCATCATCGCGGCGGATTGCCACCACGCTTCGCGACCGGCCGGCTCGTCGCCGCGTGCTTGCACCGGGGGCGCGGTTCCGACGGCGAATCCGAACGAGCCGCCGATCGGGTGCGTGTCGGACGAGACGACGCGCCAGGAAACGAGATAGCTGCCCGTCGGTAGGTCCGGCGGCAACGGCTGGTAGAGATCCCGGTCGCCGGTCGTCGGCCGGGCGGGCAAGGCGATCTCGACGCCGTCCGGCCCGAAGACGCGGACGACGATCGGCGTCACCGGTTCGTTGAACCGGAGGACCACCTCGCCCGGGGCGTGCTCGAGGATGGCGCCATTGCCGGGGCGTGTCTCGACGAGCGCGGCATGGGCCCAGGCGGCGGCAGGCGAGAAACCCAGCCAGACCACCGCGTATAGAACGATGACCCACTTCATGCACGATCTGCCCGGCGCGCGACCCGGGATCTCTCTGCATCTGCGTTCGCCCAGCTGGGAGAAACGCAGGTGAGGAGACCCCAGGTCAATCGCACGTCCTATCGCTTCGGAACGAGGCGCAGGGCGGGCGCCGGTTCGCGATAGTCATCCGCGTTCCGGCCGGCCTCAGGGATCTCGATCCAGCGGTGCACGCCGCGCTCGCATTCCTGCACGGTCGGAAAATAGAGAACTTCGCCGGGCCGGTTCGGCAGCTTCACGCGCATGACGAACTCGTCATAGTGCGCATCGTCGAGCCGGCCGCCGCTCCACGAGACCTCGCGGACGCCCTCGGTGATTGTCCGGCCGTGGTTCGTATAGGGCTCGGCAAGCTTGCCGGTCACGGTCGTGACCTCCCAGCCCGGTTTCGGTTGCGGCTTCACGTCGACGACTCCCTCCGGAATGCGGATTCGGATGCGGATTGTAGGCGAACCGTCGCAGCCATGCGGAACGCGTATCACCGCCTTGTAATACGAGCCGGCAGGGGCCTCGGACCCCTCGAGCGAAACATGGCCGAAGGCCAATGACGAAGACAGAAGCGCGGCACCGGCGGCGGCCGCGCCGATCGAACGGCGAATCATTGCGAAATCCTCCTGGTGATCCGTTGCAAATGCTGGACGCGAAGACAGTGCTTCGCGTGAACCGGACGCCCGGGGGCGAGCAGGGATCAAATCGTTGGAGGAGCGCGCGGACGTGCAGGCGTATAAGAGCGGCGTGAAAGAACGGTCGGCGTGGCCGCATCGTCGGCGCCGACGAAGGCGACCGGCGGAAGCGGCAGCGGCGGTGCCGAGGGGAGGACGCCCTTGCCGGCGTGCTGCAGCGTCAGACAAATCTGACAGACCGGGGCGATGTGACCCGGTTGTTTTCCGCCGCCTCGATGCGGTGGCTCGTCCACATCGCTGCGGCAGTGGACCGCGGGTTCGGGGACTTGCGCGGCGCGTGCCACGTGCGTGGCGAGGACGACGCCCTGGATCAGGATGGCGGCGATTCCGAGGACGGCGATCCACCGCCGGCGGAAGAAGCCGCCGTACCGATGAGCCGGTCGTCGATGTCGCCTGGTTCGCATGTCGGATGCGTCGCGGTATCATTCTACGAGAGTCCGGACGGACGCGTAAGGTTCCCGCGGTGCGACTTTCCGTCTCGGTCAGCGGTATCGGCACGAAGGAACGGCGCGATGGCCAGGCGCGATCTGACAAGGGTGAAGCGGTCGAAGTCTTATCATCGACGTCGAAGCGTCATCGTTCGGCACTGAAGCTTCGTCCATTGATCCCGATGCCTCATCCTTCGAAAGCCTTTCCCGTCGACAGGCTCAGGGTGAGGCTTCGGTGCTGGGGATGAGCGTCGGCAACGAGATGCGGCCAGAACCAAGAACGGCCTCGTCCTGAGCCTGTCGACGGGCGAGGCCGGTCGCAGCGCTGACGCGAGACGAAGCGTTACCCTTTGACGTCATCGAAGCCTCACCCTGAGCTTGTCGAAGGGTGAGGCTTCGATTCGATGAGCTCGTTCTCTGACAAGCTCGTCCGTCGCCGAGCTCATCCCTCGACAAGCTCAAGATAAGGTCTGGGTGAATAAACGTACCCAAGAAGCAAGAGCGACCTCGTCCTGAGCCTGTCGAAGGACGAGGCCAGATACCGGCGCTGATAGTCGATAAGGGCCAGCATCACCTAATGACACCGAAGCCTCATCCTTCGACAAGCTCAGGATGAGGCTTCGATGGATTTATCGGTCGACAGGTTCGGGACGAGGCTTCGAGAGGTTCATCTTCACACTTATTGACCGACCGAAGGGGCGGCGGCCGCCGAGGCTTGCTGGATGCGGGCGAGCTCCCGGGCGCGCAGCTCGCGGCGCATGATCTTGCCGGTGGCTGTCAGCGGCAGCGCGTCGACGAATTCCACCTCGCGCGGATACTCGTGGGCGGCGAGCCGGTTGCGGACATGCTCTTGGATCGCGCGGGCGAGTGCCGCATCCGGCGCATGGCCGGGCCTGAGAACGACGAAGGCCTTGATCGATTCGGTGCGGATCGGATCGGGCACGCCGATCACCGCGGCCATGGCCACCGCCGGATGCTTGAGGAGGCACTCCTCGATTTCGACCGGGCCGATGCGGTAACCGGCCGACGTGATCACGTCGTCGGCGCGGCCGAAGTACCAGAAATAGCCATCGCCGTCCTGCCGGCCCATGTCGCCGGTAAGCAGCCAGTCGCCGGTGAACTTCTCGGTCGTGGCCGTGGGGTTGTTCCAGTAGCCGAGGAACATGACCGGATCGGGCCGACGGATGGCGATGTGCCCGGTCTCGCCGGCCGGCAGAGGGTTGCCGTGGTCGTCGACGATGGCGACGTCGTGGCCCGGCACGGCGCGGCCCATCGAGCCGGGACGCACCGGCATGAGCCCGGCGCAGTTGGCGACGACGAGATTGCATTCCGTCTGGCCATAGAACTCGTTGATGGTCACGCCGAACGTCGTGCGCCCCCAGTCGAGCAGTTCTTCCCCGAGCGTTTCGCCGCCGCTGCCGATCGAGCGCAGGCGGACGCCGTGCCCGGGCGGCGCGCCAGCCTGTCGCATCAGCTTGAGCGCGGTGGGAGGCAGGAAGACGTTGCGCACGCCGTGGCGCGCCATGAGGGCGAATGCCGCGTGCGGATCGAACTTGCGGAAGCGGTGCGCAAGCACCGGCACGCCGTGGTGCCAAGCCGGCAACAGGGCGTCGAGAAGGCCGCCGATCCAAGCCCAGTCCGCGGGAGTCCAGAACAAGTCTCCGGCCTGGGGAAAGAACTCGTGCGGGAACTCGACGCCGGGCAGGTGGCCGAGCAGGACCCGATGCGCATGGAGCGCGCCTTTGGGCGCCCCGGTCGTGCCGGAGGTGTAGATGATGAGCGCCGGATCGTCGCACGACGTGTCGGCCGGCGTAAACGAGTCGGCACCCGCCTCGACCAGTGCCGCCCAGTCGAGCGTCCCGTCGCGGCCTTGCCCGCCGACGACGATCACGGTCTCGAGCGCGGGCAGACGATCGCGGATGGCGAGGACCTTCGGCAGGTTCGCATCGTCGGTGACGATCGCCCGCGCGGCGGAATTGGCGAGGCGGTATTCGAGCGCGTCCTCGCCGAACAGCACGAACAACGGCACGGCGATGAGGCCGGCCTTGTAGGCGGCGATGTGGGCAAGCGCCGTCTCCGGACATTGCTGCAGCAGGATGCCGATCCGGTCGCCGCGCACGAGACCTTGTGCCATGAGCGCATTGGCGAAGCGGTTGGACAGGCGGTCGACGTCGCGGAACGTGTAGCGTTCGACCCGGCCGTCCTCCGATTCGAAGATCAGCGCGAGCGCGTCCGGCCGGGCGGCGGCATGGCGGCTACAGGCATCGACGCCGATGTTGTAGCGCGCCGGAATCCGCCAGCGGAACGCATCGCGCGTTTCGGAATAGGTCGGGGCCTGCTGCAGCATCGTCTTTCCTCCCGTTCGTATCTGTGAACATCATAGCCAGAAGCGGCGTCGGTCGGGTACATCTCCATCCCGATTCGCGATGGAGGAGATGGCGTCTTGTTCCTGCCCGGGCTTCTCAACGGCAAGAAGTTCCTGATCACTGGCGGCGGCACCGGGCTCGGCAAGAGCATGGGCCGACGGCTGCTCGAACTCGGCGCCGAACTCGTCATCTGCGGCCGCCGTCAGCAGGTGCTTGAGGACACGGCCCGGGAGTTCATGGCCCAGTTCGCCGGCCCGGTGAGCTGGCACGTCTGCGACATCCGTGATCCCGCGCAGGTCGAGGCGATGATCGACAAGATCTGGTCCGAGCGTCCGCTCGACGGCCTCGTCAACAATGCCGCCGGCAATTTCGTGGCACGCACCGAGACGCTGAGCCCGCGTGCGGTCGATGCGATCCTCGGGATCGTGCTGCATGGCAGCGCCTATACGACGCTCGCCTGCGGCAAGCGGTGGCTGGCGGAGGGCCGACGCGCCAGCGTGCTGTCGATCGTGACCACCTATGCGTGGACGGGATCGGCCTATGTCGTGCCCTCGGCGATGGCCAAGGCGGGCGCGCTGGCGATGACGCGCAGCCTCGCCGTCGAGTGGGGGCCGCGCGGCATACGACTCAATGCCATCGCGCCGGGTCCGTTTCCGACGCAGGGCGCGTGGGAACGGCTCGTGCCGCGTCCCGACCTCGCCAGGGAGTTCGAGACGCGCAATCCGCTGGGGCGCCCGGGCGAGCATGCGGAGCTCGCCAACCTTGCCGCCTATCTGCTGTCGGATCAGGCCGGGTTCATCAACGGCGAAGTCGTCACCATCGACGGCGGCGACTGGCTCAAGGGCGCCGGACAGTTCAATTTCCTCGACCGCTTGAGCGACGCGGAATGGGATGCGATACGGCCGAAGAAAGGGTCGTGATGCAGGGCGGTCGCACTTCCAGACAGTTTGTCAAGAGTGGAATCGACAGGATCGGTCCATGACTATTGCTCCGACACCGGCCGGCGCGCCGCAGGCCCAGGCCACGCTACCCTCCGCCATCGACGCGGCGCCGAGACGGGCGCGCATCATCGTGCTGGGCAACGAAAAAGGCGGCTCGGGGAAATCAACCGCCGCGATGCATCTGATCATCGGATTGCTGCGGGCCGGACGCACGGTCGGCAGCATCGACATCGACTCGCGCCAGGCGACGCTGACGCGCTACATCGAGAACCGCACGGCGCTCACCCAGAGAAAGGGCATCAAGCTGCCGATGCCGACGCATCGGCTGATCACGCGCTCGACGCTGGAGCCGCCGGCCGGACCCGCCGACGACGCGGCGCGGTTCACGGCGGCGCTCGAGGAGCTGGCCGCGACGCACGAGGTCGTGGTGATCGATACGCCCGGCAGCGACGATGCGCTGTCGCGTCTGGCGCATTCGCATGCCGACACGCTGATCACGCCGATGAACGACAGCTTCATCGACTTCGATCTGCTGGCCAAGGTCGATCCCGACACGCACAAGATCCTGCGCCCAAGCCTCTACAGCGAGATGGTGTGGGAGCAGAAGAAGCGTCGGGCGATGCGCGACGGCGGCTCGATCGACTGGATCGTCATGCGCAACCGGCTCGCCAGCACGGAGGCCAAGAACAAGCGGGCGGTCGGCCGCGTGCTGGAGCAGCTGGCGCGGCGCATCGGCTTCCGGCTGGCGCCGGGCTTCGGCGACCGCGTCATCTTCCGCGAGCTTTTCCTCGAGGGGCTCACGCTGCTCGACCTGCGCGATCCGGGGCTCGGCCGCTCGCTCAGCATGTCGCACGTCGCAGCCCGCCAGGAAGTGCGCGAGCTTCTGGCCGCGGTCGGCATGGAGGCGGCGCCGTCCGGCGCCCCCGCCGGAACGGGCTGAGGCGAAGGGCGCATCGCGGCGCGTCGTACGCCGTTCCGTCGCGCAGCCGGCGCATGACGTTCATCCGACATACCCACGATCAAGACCCGGAGGGCATATGTCTGACGTCAGGACTTACACGGGCGGATGCCACTGCGGCAGGGTGCGATATGAAGTAAAGACGGACCTGAAGCGGGTCGTCTCGTGCAACTGCTCGATTTGCACGAAGCTGGGCGCACTGTTCGCGTTCGTGCCGTCCGATCAATTCAAGCTGCTGTCGGGGAAGGACGATCTCACCGATTATCAGTTCGGCAGGAAAACCATTCATCACCTGTTCTGCCGTTTCTGCGGCATCGAATCCTTTGCGACGGGCACGGCGCCCACGGGTGCGAACATGACGGCGGTCAACGTCCGTTGCCTGGATGACGTGGACCTGGCCGCGCTGACCCCGACCCCGTTCGACGGCAAGAGTCTGTAGGTGCCGTTGCTGCGCAACCTCGGCGGCAACCGCGCCCGATATATGACGATCGCCTTCCGCGCGGTCGTGAGGGCAAGGATGAGGACCGGCCCGCTCAGTCTCCTGGACCGTTGATCGAGGCGGCTTGAACATCGGCGCGCGCCCTCCGAACATCGGAACGCGCCAGTCAAACGGGAAAGGGAGACGACCCATGCGGCTTGAAGGCTCCTGTCATTGCGGCGCGGTGCGGTTCTCGGTTGAGGCCTATGCGCCGGTGCCATACTTGCGCTGCTACTGTTCGATCTGCCGCAAGACGGCGGGCGGCGGCGGCTATGCCATCAATCTCGGCGCCAAGACCGATACGCTTCGGGTCGAAGGCGAGGAGAACATCACCGTCTTTCACGCGAAGATCGACGGCGAGGAGAGCCCCGGCGAGCGCCGGTTCTGCTCGCGCTGCGGCTCGGCGCTGTGGGTATGGGACCCGCGCTGGCCCGAACTCGTCCACCCGTTCGCGAGCGCGATCGACACGCCGCTGCCCAAGCCGCCCGAGCAGGTGCACATGATGCTCGGCTCGAAGGCGAACTGGGTGCGCGTCGACGCGAAGCGCGGCGAGGCACGCTACGATGAGTATCCCGCGGACTCGCTCGAGGAGTGGCACCGAGCGCACGGGCTGCTGGACGAGGGTTGAGTCTTCGCGACGTCGGCTTGACGGATGCCCGGCCAAGTGGGATCCGGCCCGGATCGGGCCAAAGGGACCGGCCCAAAGCGCGCCCCTCGCGGCGGCGCGGTTCGCTTGCGTTCGTCGGACAAAATCCCATCTTCTAGGGACGGTTCACGAGACGGAGAGCAACCCGTGCCCGACCGCCAGGGGAAGCTGCCGACGAAGTCGAGCCGCGCCGAGGTCGCCGACTTCCTTGCCAAGGTCAAGGCGATGCCGGCCGTGCGGCCCGCGGGGGCCAAGGGGCGGCTGATCTTCGCCATGGATGCGACGGCTAGCCGCGAGCCGACCTGGGACCGCGCCTGCCGCATTCAGGGCGAGATGTTCGCCGCCACGCGGCATCTCGGCGGGCTCGAGATCCAGCTCGTCTGGTATCGGGGCTTCGGCGAATTCATGGCCAGCCCCTGGGTCGACGATTCCGCGGCACTGATCGAGCAGATGACCGCCGTGACGTGCCGGGCCGGCGAGACCCAGATCGAAAAGGTCCTGCGGCATGCGATCGCCGAGACCGGGCGGCGCAAGGTCAACGCGGTGGTGTTCGTCGGCGACTGCGTCGAGGAAAGCATCGATACGCTGGGTGCACTCGCGGGAAAGCTCGGCCTGCTCGGCGTGCCGGTGTTCGTGTTTCACGAGGGCGGCGAGCCGATCGCCCGCCGCTGTTTCGAGGAGATCGCGCGGCTGTCCGGCGGCGCCTATTGTCCGTTCGACAGCCGCAGCGCCGATGCGCTGCGTGACCTGCTCGCCGCCGTCGCGACATTCGCCGCCGGCGGGCGCGCGGCGCTCGAGGATTTCGGGCGGCGGCGCGGCGGCATCGTGCTGCAGCTGACGCATCAGATACGCTAGCCCACCCGTGTTTCTGTTCTACCTTCTCATCGGCTTCGTCCTTCTGCTGGCGCTCTATACGCTGGCGCAGGCCTATGTCCGGGCGGAGCCGCGGCAGATTCTGGGCGTGCTGCGCTGGGTGGCGGCTGTCGTCCTCGCGGCGTTCGCCGTATGGCTGGTGGCAAGCGGGCGTTTCGCGCAGGCGCTGATGACGGCGTTTGCGCTCGCACCGCTTCTCGCGCGTTGGCGGTCGCTTCTCAACACGTGGCGCAACGCGACGGGCCCGCGGCCCGGCCAGACGTCGGACGTCGAAACCCCGTGGCTCAGGATGTCGCTCGACCATGACACGGGGACGATGGACGGCAGCGTTCTCCAGGGAGCGTGGAAAGGGCGGCGGCTGGCAGAGCTGGACCTGTCGGCGCTGCTCGACGTCCTGGCGGAATGCCGGGCCAACGACCCGGACGGGGCGCAGCTCCTCGAAGCCTATCTCGACCGGATACATCCAGACTGGCGGACAGACTGGCGGACGACGCGCGCCGCCGATGACCGCGACGACGCAGCGCGGGCCGGCGCTTCGGCCGGTGGCATGACCCGGGCCGAAGCCGCCGAGATCCTGGGCGTTCCGCCGGATGCGCCGCCGGAGGTCATCCGCGAAGCGCATCGCCGCCTCATGCTGAAACTTCATCCGGACAAGGGCGGGTCCTCGTATCTCGCGGCCAAGATCAACCAGGCGAAGGAGGTCCTGCTGGGGACCTGACCGGGGTCTCGGGCGTTTTCTCCGCGTCGCCACGAGATCGACGGAATCGTCGCCGATCATGCGCAACGCCGCAGGCGGGAGAGGACGCAATGAGTCGCTGGTTCACCGGCTGGATCTGGATCCTGATCGCAACGCTGCTGGCGCTGCCGCCTGTGCCGGCGCTGGCCCAGGAAGGGACGGCGGGCCAGCCGGCGGCCACGACATCAGCACGCACCGAGACGCAGCCGAACGCCGCCGTCACCGAGCACACGATCGAGATCGACGGCGTCAGTCTCGCCTATACGGCGACCGTCGCGGCACTGCCCGTCGCCGATCGCGATGGAACGACCAAGGCGCACATCTACTACACGAGCTACGTGGCCAAGGATGGCGGCGCCGGCCGGCCGGTCACGTTCGTGTTCAACGGCGGACCGGGGGCTTCGTCGGCCTATCTGCATCTGGGCGCGCTGGGGCCGCGGCGCGTGACTCTCAATGACGACGGCACGGCCTCGGTCCCGCCGGCGACGACGACGACCACCCCGTCGACGTGGCTGTCGTTCACCGATCTCGTGTTCGTCGATACCGTCGGCACGGGGTTCAGCCGGCCCGCCTCGGTCGATGGAAAGCCGGTGCCGAACGACGAATTCTGGGGCGTCGACGAGGACGTCGAATGGTCGGCGCGCTTCATTCACCGCTATCTCAGCGACACGAAACGGTGGCACGCGCCGAAGTTCCTCGTTGGCGAAAGCTATGGCGGCTTTCGCGTCGCCAAGCTCGCGAACAGGCTGCCGACACGCTACGGCATCGACCTGAACGGGATCGTGCTGATCTCGCCCGCGCTGGAGTTCGGCCTGTTTCGCGGCGACGACCGCTTCGAGCTGTGGCCGGCGGTCCTGCGGCTTCCATCGCTGGCGGCGGTGGCCTGGCGGCACGGCCGCGCCGGCCCCGGCGAGCGTAGCGCCGAGGCCCGCGACCGTTTCCTTGCTGAAGTCGAGGCGTTCAGTCTCAAGGAGATGCTGCCGGCGCTGGCGCAGGGTAGCATGCTGCCGGCGGAGGCGCGCGAGGCGATCTATCGTCGCATTGCCGCGTATACCGGGCTGACGTTCGATGTGGTCGCACGGGCCGAGGGACGGGTGTCGCGCGAAACCTTCATCAAGGAACTTCTCGCGGGCGACCTGCGCGTCATCGGGCGCTATGACGGCTCGGTCAGCATTCCGGATCCGGATCCCGCCGAACCTCGCTTCCGCGATACGGACCCGACGCTCGGCGGACTCACGGCGCCGTTCCTGACGGCGCTGAATGCGTACCTGCGCAACGAGCTCGGATTCGTCACCGATAGGCCCTACATCCTGCTCAACTCACGCACGAGCGCCAATTGGAACTGGGGCTCGGCGCAGCAAGGCGGAACGAATGTCGGGGCCGGTGACGATCTGCGCGCGGCGATGACGGGCAACCGGGCGTTGCGCGTGCTGATCGCGCATGGCCGCTTCGATCTCGTCACGCCGTACTTCGCGTCGGTTCATGTGGCCAATCAGATCCGGCTCGATCCGGCGCGGCGCAAGGACCTTACGGTCCGGCTCTATGACGGTGGGCATATGATGTATCTCCACAAGGTCGAGCGCGCCCGTCTGTTCGAGGATGCCCGCGCCTTTTTCGCGGCGAGCGTGCCACCGATGGATTGATCGGGCGGCCCGACGAGTCCCGAACGGCCGGCCAGCCGTGCCCGGGCGGGATGCCGCACCGGTTTCGAATGCGCGGCTTTAGTCCCGTTTCGTCGTCGCAGGTCCCAGCCCGCGCTCATCCCGACCCGATCGATGTCACAACTTAAGCTATTGGCGTACTTGCGAATTCCGGCCTCATGTGGCAAAACCGCCACAATTTTTCGGAAGCCGGGGCGGGAACAAAGTGCAAAGCTGGACCGTTTCCCGACACCCGCGAGCTGCAACGAACACAATCCTTCACAACGACGAATTTCGAAGTGACGCCCTATGACCGTACGCGTGCGTAAAGCCATTTTTCCAGTTGGCGGCCTGGGCACACGTTTTCTGCCCGCAACCAAGGCGATGCCGAAGGAGATGCTTCCGGTCGTCGACAAGCCGTTGATCCAATACGCGCTCGAGGAGGCGCAGGCGGCCGGGATCGAGGAGTTCATTTTCGTCACCGGCCGCGGCAAGACGGCGATCGAGGATCATTTCGATCATTCGTTCGAGCTGGAGCACACGCTTGAGGCGCGGGGAAAACTGAAGGAGCTCGAGGCGTTGCGGCGCTGGGTGCCGAAGCCCGGTAGCATCGCCTACACGCGTCAGCAGGAGCCGCTCGGTCTGGGGCATGCCGTCTGGTGCGCCCGCCAGCTCGTGGGCGATGAGCCGTTCGCCGTGCTGCTCGCCGACGATCTGATCCTGTCGACGACGCCCTGCCTGAAGCAGATGATCGACGTCTATCCCGAAGTGCGCGGCAACATGGTCGCGGTGATGGACGTCTCGCGCGAGCACGTCAGCCGCTACGGCATCATCGAGGCCGGGCGCGACGACGGCCGGCTGGTCCAGGTGAAGGGCATGGTCGAGAAACCCGATCCGGACAAGGCGCCGTCGACGCTCGCCGTCATCGGCCGCTACATTCTCGAACCGGCAGTGTTCGAGCATCTCGACCGGCAGAACCGCGGCGCGGGCGGCGAGATTCAGCTGACCGATGCGATGGCCACGCTGATCGGGCGCAGTCCGTTCCATGGCTACCGCTTCGAAGGCCGCCGTTTCGATTGCGGTGACAAGGTCGGGTTCTTCGAAGCGAATCTCGCCTTCGCCCTCGCGCGCGAAGACATCGGCGCGGACGTGCGCGAGATTCTGAAGAACTATCGCTGAGACGATTCGTTGGCGCGACGCCTCGACGTCGGCCGGCGCGCGCCGATGCGGGGGCCAGCAGAACACGGGATGAGGGAATAGATGCGCATCGCGATGATCGGCACCGGATATGTCGGCCTCGTATCCGGCGCGTGCTTCTCCGAGTTCGGCGTCGAGGTCGTCTGCGTCGACAAGGACGAGAACAAGATCCGGCGGCTGAAGCAGGGGGAAATCCCGATCTACGAGCCCGGGCTCGACGTGTTGGTCGCGAACAACGTCAAGGCTGGCCGCCTGTGGTTCACCACCGATCTTGCCGCGGCGGTGCCGGGGGCGGACGCCGTCTTCATTGCGGTCGGCACGCCGTCGCGACGCGGCGACGGCCACGCCGACCTGAGCTACGTGTTCGGCGCGGCCGAGGAGATCGCCCGCGCGCTCGACGGCTATACCGTCGTGGTCACGAAATCCACGGTCCCGGTGGGCACCGGCCGCGAGGTCGCACGCCGCATCCGCGCCGTCCGTCCCGATGCCGAATTCGACGTCGTCTCGAACCCGGAATTCCTGCGCGAGGGTTCGGCAATCAACGATTTCATGCGGCCGGACCGGGTCGTGATCGGCGCGGACAGCGAACGCGCCCGCCAGGTGATGCGGGAGCTGTACCGGCCGCTCTACCTGATCGAGACGCCGATGGTTTTCACCACCATCGAAACGTCGGAGCTGATCAAGTACGCGGCCAACACGTTCCTTGCGACCAAGATCACGTTCATCAACGAGATCGCCGATCTGTGCGAGAAGGTCGGCGCCGACGTGCACGACGTGGCGCGCGGCATCGGCCTCGACGGCCGCATCGGCCGCAAGTTCCTGCATCCCGGTCCCGGCTACGGCGGTTCGTGCTTTCCCAAGGACACGTTGGCGCTGGTCCGCACGGCCCAGGAAGCCGGTGCGCCTTTGCGCATCGTCGAAACCGTGGTCGAAATCAACAACGCGCGAAAGAAGCGGATGGCGACGAAGATCATCGACGCCTGCGGCGGCAGTGTGGAAGGCAAGACGATCGCCATGCTCGGGCTCACGTTCAAGCCCAACACCGACGACATGCGCGATGCCCCCAGCCTCGATATCGTGCCGGCGCTCGAGGCTGCCGGCGCCAAGGTCCGCGCCTTCGATCCGGAAGGGATGAAAGAGGCGGCGAAGCTGCTGCCCAACGTCACGTACTGCCAGAACGCCTACGAGACGATGGAGAATGCCGACGCGCTGGTCCTGACCACGGAGTGGAACGAGTTTCGCGCGCTCGACCTCGACCGCGTCAAGTCGCTGCTGAAGACGCCGATCGTCGTAGATCTGCGCAACATCTACGAGCCCGCAGCCATGGTCGCGGCCGGGTTCCATTATGTGTGCATCGGCCGCCCAGTTCCCAACCAAGCAGCAAAATCATGACAGACGCCCATCGCTTCGATCCGACCGTTCTCCGCGAGTACGATGTCCGCGGCATCGTCGGCAAGACGCTGTCGCCCAAGGATGCGCGCGCCGTCGGCCGTGCCTTCGGCACCAAGGTGGCCGAGAAGGGCGGACGCCGTATCGCCGTCGGTTACGATGGAAGACTGTCGTCGCCGGAGCTGGAAGCGGCGCTGGTCGACGGTCTCGCCGCCTGCGGGCTCGAGGTCCTGCGCATCGGCCTCGGCCCGACGCCGATGCTCTACTTCGCCGTCCGCGCGCTCGAGCTCGACGGCGGCGTGATGGTCACGGGATCGCACAATCCGCCCGACTACAACGGCTTCAAGATGATGCTGGGCAAGGGCAGCTTCTGGGGCAAGGATATCCAGGAGCTCGGGTGGATCGCGGCGAATGGCGCATTCGCGAACGGCAAGGGCGCAGTCCGCGAGCATCCGGTGTTCGACGCCTATGTCGACCGCCTGATGCAGGAGTGGGCGCACGCCCAGGAACGCAACCCGCGACCGCTCACGGTTGCGTGGGACCCGGGCAATGGTGCCGCCGGCCGTGTCGTCGCCGAGCTGACGCGCCGGCTGCCGGGCAGGCACATCCTGCTGAACGAGACGATCGACGGGCGCTTCCCCGCACATCACCCCGATCCGACGGTGCTCAAGAACCTCGTCGATCTGCAGGAGGCGGTGCAGAAGAACGGCGCCGATCTCGGCATTGCGTTCGACGGCGACGGCGACCGCATCGGCGTGGTCGACGGACAGGCGCGGGTACTGTGGGGCGATCAGCTGTTGGTGATTCTCGCCCGCGACGTGCTGCGCGAGCGGCCGGGGGCCACCATCATCGCCGACGTCAAGGCGAGCCAGGTCCTGTTCGACGAGATCCGCCGTGCCGGCGGCGAGCCGCTGATGTGGCGCACCGGGCATTCGATCATCAAGGCGAAGATGGCCGAGACCGGATCGCCGCTCGCGGGCGAGATGAGCGGGCATATCTTCTTCGCCGACCGCTGGTACGGCTTCGACGACGCGGTCTATGCCGCGCTGCGTCTGCTGGCCGTCGTTGCGACGGCACCCGACAGCCTGGCCGTCATGCGGGACCGGTTGCCGCAGGTCGTCAATACGCCCGAGCTGCGCTTTCCCGTGAGCGAGGAGCGGAAATTCGCCGTGATCGATGAGGTCAAGGCGCGGCTGAAATCGGCGGGCGCGCAGGTCAACGACGTCGACGGCGTACGGGTGACGTCGCCGGACGGATGGTGGCTGCTGCGCGCGTCGAACACGCAGGACGTGCTCGTCGCCCGCTGCGAGGCGCACGACGAGGCGGGGCTTGCGCGCCTCAAGGCCGCGCTTGCCGATCAGTTGCGGCAGAGCGGTATCGAGCCGCCGGCGCTTTAGCTTGGACGGCCCCGGAGAAGGGCGCGACCGGATGCAGTTCTTCTTCTATGGCACGCTGATGGACCCGGACGTACTGCGTGCCGTGCTGGGGCCGGCCGCCGTCGCCTTCGTGGAGCCGGCGGTCCTGCGTGGCTGGCGGCGCGTCGGTCTCGTCGGCGCGACCTATCCCGTCGCCGTGCGCGCCGGACGCGCGTCGCAGGTCGACGGCGTGCTGGCCTGGGGCATCGATGCGCGTGGCCGCGAGCGTCTGATCGCGTATGAAGGGGATTCGTATTTCATGATGCGGCTGCCGATCGAGGTCCGCGGCAAGACCGTTCGCGCCTTCGTCTTCGTGCCGCGCATCGATCGGCCGATCCGGGTATCGGGCCCGTGGGACTTCGCGGAATGGCAGCGCGTGCACAAGCGCCGCTGGATCGCGGGCCTGCGCGCACGCTCGGCGCGACGGGGCGTTCATGCGCCCATCCGTGTCGAGGGGGCGTGCGCCTGAACGGCCGGCACGACGGCCCGCTCAGCTGTTGCTGTGAGCGGCAATCTGGCTGGCGTTGATCGTCTCGTCCGGACTGAGCGTGATGCAGCTCATCCGGCGCTTCTTGAGCGCGCTGCATGCCTTGCGCGCCGCGGTCTCGGTCAGGCCGACGAAACGGGCGCGATAGAGCATTTCCTGGCGCCGCTGGACCGGCACGAGTTCGACCTTCGCATCCGACAGATAGGTCGGAGCGAGCTTCACCGCCTGCTCGGTCGCCCGGCGCGCGGGGTCGACGTCCCTGAACGCGCCGACCTGGACGCCCCAGGACGCATCGTCGCCATTGCGGTCGACCTCACGCGTCGCCGTGCGGGCCGGCCTCCCGGCGCGGGCGGCCGGCTGCGCGTTCGCGACCTTGACGGTCTTCACCGCCTTCACCGTCTTGGTGCCGGAGCTCGTGACGCGCGCCTGCCTGATCTCGGGCGCGGGGACCGGCGCGGCGAACGCGGCATCGAACAGTTGGGCCATTCTCTGATCGCGCGCCGACGGCGAGATGCCGCCCATGACGATGCCGATCAGGCGGCGGTCGCCACGCTTGGCCGACGCCGCCAGATTGAAGCCGGAGGCACGGATGTATCCGGTCTTGATGCCGTCGGCACCGTCGTACCAGGTGTTCAGCCGGTTATGGCTGACATGCGTGCGGCCGCCGTATGTGAACTCGTTGACCGAGAACAGGTGGTAGTGGTGCGGAAAGTCGCGGATGAGGGCGCGGGCGAGAACCGCTAGGTCGCGCGCCGTCGTCACCTGTCGCCCGTCGGGTAGACCCGACGCGTTGCGGAACGTGGTCTTTGTCATGCCCAGCTTGCGGGCCTTCGCCGTCATCATCTGGGCGAAGCGCTCCTCGCTGCCGCCGAGCGCCTCGGCCGCGACCACGGCCGCATCGTTGGCCGACTTGACGATCAGGGCCAAGATGACGTCGCGGACGGAAATCGTGTCGCCCGCCCGAAGGCCGAGCTTGGTCGGCGCCTGTGCTGCGGCGCGTGCCGAGACGGGCAGGCGCGACTGGAACGTGAGGCGCTTGGCATCCACGGCCTCGAACAGCAGATAGACCGTCATCATCTTGGTGAGCGAGGCGGGATAGCGCTTCTCGTCGGCGCGGTCCTCGTAAAGAACCTCGCCCGAATCCGCGTCGATGATGATCGCCGCCGTGCGGGCAGCGCGCGCCGGCGCGGACCAGCCGAGACAGATGGCCAGCGTCAGGAGGAGAATGGTGAGGACGTGAGAGGCGGCGAAACGGCCCGACGCGTATTTGGACTGCAACCTATCGGACAAACCGACCCCCCAGAAATCGTCGCCGCAATTGTGGTTAATCTACGGTGAAGGTTGCCACTTGTCGAGCAAAAATCGCGCGATTCCATTGGCTTACGCGATTTCTTTGGGATTATAAGTGACGTACCCTGACGAAGCGTAAATCGGCGCAAAAACGGAGGCGGCGCGAGTCGTGGCGGCCCCGACCGTGGATTTCGACCCGGAGGATTCCTTCAACCGGCGGCGAGAGGCAGGTGTATGGTGCCGACGATTTCTTTGCGGGTGGGCCCGAGATGAACTTCTTTTCTAAGGCAGTTCTTGTGGCGGCTACGGTTCTTCTTGGCGCTTGCGCCTACAGACCGGGCGCGATCAGTGACCCGATCCAGCGGAAGTTTCAGTACTTCAGCTACCTCAACGGGGACGACATCCGCCAAGACTGTCGGCGCGGTATGCCGGCACGCTACCGCCTAGTCTACAATGCAGTCTACGACGAGCAGGTAAGGGCCTACGACCTTCGCCACAGTGCGACCGGATCGGGTGCCGTGCTGTTCGCCCACGTGTTCGGCGGCGGGGGGAATGTGTCGACGTTCGATCCGCGCGATCCGACGGGACCGTGGCGCGGCGAAGCTTCGAACGTGCGGCTGGACGAAGCCCAGTATCTCAAGCTGATCCGGGCGATCGAGGCCAGCGGCTTCGGTACGCCGGCGCCGGAGGGGATGATCCTGCCGTCCGGCGCCTTCTACTGGATCGCGAGTGCCTGCGCCGACGGTCAATTCCACTTCAATGCCTGGCTCTATCCGTCGGAGCGGTTCGATCAGATCCGGTTTGCCCAACTTCTGTTCGCCCATGACCGGACCGGGGTGCCGGTGAACCCGCCCCGGCCGATCAGCCGGGCCGAGCAGCGGCTCAAGCCCCAGACGGATAATCCGACGTTGGACTTCGAACTGCGCGTCGGGCGGAACGGCCTGGCCGGGCATGGCACAGTTTTCTGACGCGGTATCTCGGTAAGAAAATCTGGCCTGAGCGAAGCCGGCCTGAGCAAGGTGGGGCGCCTTTTTATGCTGCAGTGCACAAAAAGGCGTTGACACCCCGGTTGACGCTCCTCATATTGAGGTCGAGTTTTGCTGCGTTGCAGCATAACTGCTGCGGCGCAGGACGACGATACGCCGGGCAGGGCCGCAAGTTCTCGTCGGCAGGAGATTGCGAATGGCTCGCCAAACCAAGGCGAAGCGTACGAGCGCGCCGTCCAGCGGACGGCGAAACGAGACGACCGAGACCCGGGGCGTTGAGCCTCGTAACGCCAACGATACGGAAGGGACTACCATGAAGAAGGATTTCGACGACACGGCGGCCGGTAGCGCTGCAGACATGCAGAAGGGCTACGACCAGCTGATCAACAGCACGCGCGAGCAGTTCGAGAAGGCCGGGGCATCGGCCCTCAAAGCCTACGAGGACCTGATCAAGTTCCAGCGCGAAAACTACGAGGCCTACGTCGCATCCACCACGATCCTCGCCAAGGGCGTGGAGACGGTGGGCAAGGTCTGGTCCGAGCTGGCGCACGAGTCCTGGGAAAATTTCGCCCAGGCGACGAAGGCACTGCTCGGCGCCAAGACCCTGCGCGAGGCGGTTGACGTTCAGAGCGACTTCGCGAAGGCGAGCTTCGACAAGCTGATCGCGGAAAGCACGAAGCTGTCGGAGATGACCGTCAAGGTCGCGACCGAGGCCTTTCAGCCGATCGGCGCGCGGCTCAACGTCGCGGTCGAGCGCCTGCTGAAGCCGATCGCGGCCTGACGCCCGGCCGGATCCGGCCAGAAAGGGGCATCCGAACGGGCCCGGCAGCCGCACCGGGCCCGTTTTCGTTTTTGCGACCTCCGCCCGTCGGGCGACCGCCGGGCGGCTTGGGTGTGGGCGCGCTCTCTTTCGACGACGCACGGAACGCAGCCACGGTCGCCAGCGTCAGGTAATCAAACGGAAGACATTCGGTGACGCCGGCGTGGACTTTTATGATCAAGACTCTTTTCGAGGCGTGCCGGAATCCAATATCATTACTGTGTCTTGTGTGGATGTAGTTCCGGTTGGCGACTGGCATGAGCGAGATCGACAGATCGAACGATGATGGGCCGTCCACCGGTGTCGTGGTCCAGACGCGGACCAAGACGAAGCGGCCGTCCATGTACAAGGTGTTGATGCTGAACGACGACTACACGCCGATGGAGTTCGTCGTTCATGTCCTGGAGCGCTTCTTCAACAAGAGCCGGGAAGAGGCGACCCAGATCATGTTGCACGTGCACCGCAAGGGGGTGGGGGTGTGCGGCGTGTTCACCTACGAGGTGGCCGAGACCAAGGTCACCCAAGTGACCGAGTTTGCGCGGCGCAACCAGCACCCACTGCGCTGCACGCTCGAGAAGGAATAGGCCACGATATCGCTCGTTAACCAATCAGTGGCACAATCGGCATCGAGGTGCGGGCGCGCGGCTTTTTGTCGGCGCCGTTGAGCTAGGACCCACGAACGAGGGGAGTATCCCGTTTCATGCTATCGCGTAACCTCGAGCAGAGCCTGCATCGGGCGTTAGCCCAGGCAAATCAGCGCCGGCACGAATATGCCACGCTCGAGCACCTTCTGTTGGCCCTGACCGAGGACCAGGACGCTGCGGCAGTCATGCGCGCCTGCGGCGTCGATCTCGAAAAGCTTCGGCGCGATCTCATCAACTATCTCGACAACGAGCTGACCGGACTGGTTACCAACCGCGCCGGCGACGCCAAGCCGACGGCCGGCTTCCAGCGGGTCCTCCAGCGTGCCGCGATCCATGTCCAGTCGTCGGGCCGCGAGGAGGTGACCGGCGCCAACGTGCTGGTCGCGATGTTCTCGGAACGCGAGTCGCACGCCGTCTACTTCCTGCAGGAGCAGGACATGTCGCGGCTCGACGCCGTCAACTACATCTCGCACGGCGTGGCGAAGGTCCCCGGGCGCAGCGAGACGCGGCGCGTGCGCGGAGCGGAGGAAGACGCGGGCGCCGGATCGGGTACCGCCGGCAATGCCGGCGAAAAGGGCAGCAAGCGCGGCCAGGAAGCGCTCGCCGCCTACTGCGTCAATCTGAACAAGAAGGCGTCGCAGGGCCGCATCGATCCGCTGATCGGCCGCGAGGCCGAGGTGGAGCGGACGATCCAGATCCTCTGCCGCCGCTACAAGAACAACCCGCTTTATGTCGGCGATCCGGGCGTCGGCAAGACCGCGATCGCCGAGGGTCTCGCCCGCAAGATCGTCAAGGGCGAGGTGCCCGAGGTCCTACGCAACTGCACCATCTATGCGCTCGACATGGGCACGCTGCTCGCCGGCACGCGCTACCGCGGCGATTTCGAGGAGCGGCTCAAGGCCGTGCTGGCCGAGCTCGAGGCGCACGAGGGCGCGATCCTGTTCATCGACGAGATCCATACGGTGATCGGCGCGGGCGCCACCTCCGGCGGCTCGATGGACGCGTCCAACCTGCTCAAGCCGGCGCTCGCCAACGGCACGCTGCGCTGCATCGGCTCGACGACGTACAAGGAGTACCGGAACTACTTCGAGAAGGACCGGGCGCTCGTCCGCCGGTTCCAGAAGATCGACGTCAACGAGCCGTCGATCGAGGATTCGATCAAGATCCTCAAAGGCATCAAGCCATACTACGAGGCGCACCACCGGGTGCGCTACACCAACGAGGCGATCCGCGCCGCCGTCGAGCTCGCCGCGCGCTACATCAACGACCGCAAGCTGCCCGACAAGGCGATCGACGTGATCGACGAGGTGGGGGCAGCGCAAATGCTGCTGCCGCCGGGCAAGCGCAAGCGCGTCATCTCGGTCAAGGACGTGGAGGCGGTGGTCGCGAAGATCGCCCGCATCCCGCCCAAGAGCGTGTCGACCGACGACAAGGAGACGCTCAAGAATCTCGAGCGCGACCTCAAGCGCGTCGTCTACGGCCAGGACAAGGCGATCGAAGCGCTGTGCAGCGCCATCAAGCTGTCCCGCGCCGGGCTGCGCGAACCGGAGAAGCCGATCGGCTGCTATCTGTTCTCGGGGCCGACCGGCGTCGGCAAGACCGAGGTCGCGCGTCAGCTCGCCGCGACGCTGGGCATCGAGCTCAAGCGCTTCGATATGTCGGAGTACATGGAGCGGCACACCGTGTCGCGCCTGATCGGCGCCCCGCCGGGCTATGTCGGGTTCGACCAGGGCGGCCTGCTCACCGATGCCATCGACCAGACGCCGCACTGCGTGCTGCTGCTGGACGAAATCGAGAAGGCGCATCCGGACCTGTTCAACATCCTGTTGCAGGTCATGGACCACGGCAAACTGACGGACCACAACGGCAAGACGGTCGACTTCCGCAACGTCATCCTGATCATGACCACGAATGCGGGCGCGGCCGACATGGCGAAGCCAGCCATCGGCTTCGGCCAGGAGACGCGCGTGGGCGAGGACGTGGAGGCGATCAACCGTCTGTTCACGCCCGAGTTCCGCAACCGCCTGGATGCGATCATCGCGTTCTCGCGCCTGTCGCCCGAGGTGATCAGCCGGGTCGTCGACAAGTTCATCCTGCAGCTCGAGCAGCAGCTCGCCGAGCGCGACGTCACGATCACCGTGACCGACGAGGCGCGGACGTGGCTCGCCGAGAAGGGCTATGACGAGCTCTATGGCGCCCGCCCGCTGGCGCGCGTCATCCAGGAGAACATCAAGAAGCCGCTGGCGGAGGAACTTCTGTTCGGTCGCCTGTCGAAGGGCGGGCACGTGCGGGTCAAGGTCGAGGGCGGCAAGCTCGGCTTCGACTATCCGGCGCCGCCGGCCACGCGGCCCGAGCCGAAGGTACCGGCGCTGGTCGAGTGAGGCGGTCACGCCGAAAGACAAAGCATGCGCGGGGCCGGTGGCCCGGCCACCGCTGCGTACATCAGCGCGCCGGCATCGACGTGAGCGTCGATGAAATGAGTGATCCGCGCCGACCGTAAGCGGCCGTGGCGGTCGTTTAACCGCCGCCGCGGACGCGAAAGGGAGGCAGCCCATGTTCGACCTGGCCTTACGGATGAGCTCGGCGTTGGCCGAAGCGAGCGATGCCGGTTTCCTCGGCGAAACGTTGAAGCCGGCATTGGCCGGCTGCCGGGATTGCGGCATTGCGCGGATCATCACGGCACCGGCGACCGAAACGTGCCCCGATTGCGGGGCCGAGATGCACGTGCTTGACGAGCGCGCAAGCACGCTACACGCCGCCGCGGACGTGATCTGACGATCGCCGCCGGAACGGGCGCCGACCCGAAGAGAGCCGGCCCCGAAGAACGCGAGGCAGGCGCCGTCACCCGGGTTGTAGGACGTGTGCGGCGTCCCGGTTCGACGGGCGCTCACCGTTTCCTTGATCTCGTGCGCACCGACGAGCGCCGGGGCAAGGCCACCCGGATCGGTCAAGCAACGCCGGTCCGTGGGCCATTCACTGGCTTGGTTTGGTCCTTGACCCGTCCCGCTCCGACGTCGATTGTCGGCCCATGTCGCTTCCGTTCCTTGCCGGCGTCCGCGTCATCGACCTGTCGCAGTACATACCGGGCCCTTATGCCGGCCTGATGCTGGCCGATCTCGGCGCCGACGTTGTGAAGGTGGAACCGCCGGGCGGCGATCCGATGCGCAGACTGGGCCCGCGCGACCACGACGGCATTTCGCCGTTCTGGAAGTTGATGAACGGCGGCAAGACGGTCATCGAGCTCGATCTGAAGACGGGCGACGGATGCGCCGCGTTCACCCGCCTGCTGAGCGCCGCCGACGTGCTGATCGAATCCTATCGGCCCGGCGTGATGGAGCGGCTCGGGTTCGGACGGTCACGCCTGGACGAGATCAACCCGCGTCTCGTTCACGCGGCGCTGTCGGGCTATGGTCAGACCGGTCCGTGGCGCCTGCGCACGGGACACGATCTCAACTACATGGCGCTCGCGGGCGGGCTGGCGGCGTCTGGCATTCCATCGCAGCCGGTCATGGCGGCGCCGCCGACGGCCGACTTCGCCAGCGGCGTGCAGACGGCGCTCGCCGTTTGCGCGGCGCTGATCGGGCGCGGGCGAACGGGGAAGGGGGCCTATCTCGACCTCAGCCTCGCCGAAACGGTGCTCGCGTGGCAGAGCCTCAATCTCACGGCGGCGCTCCGTCCGGGGTTCGAGCCCGAGCGCGCGGCGAATCTGCTCAATGGCGGGGCGGCCTGCTATCAGATCTATCAGGCGGCGGATGGCCGCTTCGTCACGCTCGCCGCGATCGAGGAGAAGTTCTGGCGCAACTTCTGCGAAGCGGTCGGCCGTCCGGACTGGATCGCGCGGCAGTGGGAGCCGATGCCGCAAACGGCGCTCACCGCCGCCGTCGCAACGCTGTTTGCGACGAAGCCTGCGACCCAATGGGAAGCAATCCTCGGCGCTGTCGACTGCTGCTTCGGCATCGTCGTCGAGCCGCGCGAAATTCCCGACCATGCGCAGGTCATGGCGCGTGGGATGATTGCGCGCCGCGACGGCCCGGATGCAGCCGTCGAGGCGCTGTTTCCCGCCCATGTCGACGGGGCGCCCCCGCCCGGCCGCCGCCCACCAGCCTTGGTCGATGCGGCAACCGTGCTCACCCGCTGGTCGCGTGTGCATTGAGGCGCTTTACCGTCTTGCCGGCCTGACGGATCTGCCCTGGCTTTACCGGCGCGTCAGCAGCCGCGCGTGTGATCCTGCTTGAACGGGCTGTGCGCCGCGAGCGCCGTCATCTCGTTCCGGATCAGTTCGGTCTCACGCGCGAGGAAATGCGCGACGGCGTCGCGGAAACCGGCGTCACGGATCCAGTGCGCGCTGTAGGTCGGTACCGGCAGATAGCCGCGCTGGATCTTGTGCTCCCCTTGGGCGCCGGCCTCGACGCGCCGCAGGCCGCGGCCGATGGCGAATTCGATCGCGCGGTAATAGCAGGCCTCGAAGTGAAGGAAGCGAAACTCGCCGCGCGCGCCCCAGTTCCGCCCGTAGAGCGTATCCGTGCCGATCAGGTTGAGCGCGCCGGCGACCCAGCGGCCCTGCTGGCGCACGATTACCAGCAGCACGCGGTCCGCCATCACGGCACCGAGGCGGTGGAAGAAGTCGCGCGTCAGATAGGGGGCACCCCATTTGCGGTCGAAGATGCTGACGTACAGATCGTGATACGCATCCCAGTGCTCCGGCCGTATCTCGGGGCCCGTGAGGGGGAGGATCTCGAAACCCTGGGCGGCGACCTCGCGCCGCTCCCGGCGGATCGACTTGCGCTTGTCGTGGCTGAGCGCGGCAAGAAAGTCGTCGAATGTCGCGTAGCCCCGGTTTTCCCAGTGGTACTGCATGCCGGTCCGGATCAGGAAGCCGGCCGACTCGAAGGCCGATCTTTCCTCGGCGGTGCAGAACGTGACGTGCAGCGAGGAGACGCGCTGGCGCTCGGCGATCCGGGCGAGCGCACCGATGAGGGTGTTGCGTATCGCCGCGCGGGCGCGATGGGGGCGCACGAGAACGCGCGGCCCGGTCACGGGCGTGAAGGGAACGGCAACCTGGAGCTTCGGATAATAGCGCCCGCCGGCGCGCCGATACGCATCGGCCCAGCCGTGGTCGAACACGTACTCGCCGTAGGAGTGGCTCTTCAGATACATCGGCACGACGCCGACGATGTGGCCGTCGGCGTCCTCGGCGACGACGTGCTGCGGCAGCCAACCGGTCTCGGCCGTTGCCGATCCGCTCGCCTCGAGCGCGTGCAGGAAGGCATGCGTGACGAACGGGTTGTCGGTCCCGGCGCACGCGTCCCATGCGGCAGGATCGATCTCCGCGATCCGTTCGACCAGTTTCACGCTGATGGCATCGCTGCCGTCGGGCATCGTCACGCTCCGGTCCGTCGCAGACTTCGTGTCGTCATGTAGTGTGCCGGGAGCTGCATGGCGAGGTACGGCGCCCGCGCATCTAGCGCGGCAGGGGTATGGTCACGGTCGTGTCGTCATAGCCGTGCCGCCGGTGGTGCGCGCGCACGACGACCTGCTCGATACCGGGCGGGACCGCGACGCCGAGGAGCTCGCGCGTGAACGGCTGCTCGTCCGCGTGCGGATGGAGAAGCTCGCGCCGGCCGAGCACGCTGCCGTCCGGCGTCAGGATCTCGAATGCATCGGCATACGAATCCCAGCCGCGATCGTTGCTGCGTATCGTCACATGGAAGTCGAAGCGGCCGTCCATGCGGTGGTCGACCACCACGGCGACGACGTCGGCCTCGCCAGCCCATGCGGGCGCGACGGCGAGGCCGATCAAAAGCAGGATCGACGCGGCGGAACTGCGTATCGCCGTCATTCGACCTCAAACACCGCCTCCACTTCGACGGCGACCCCGAAAGGCAGGGAGCCGACCCCCACGGCTGCGCGCGCGTGCTTGCCAGCTTCGCCAAACACTTCGACGAAGAGGTCCGAGGCGCCGTTGATGACCTTCGGATGGTCGCCGAACTCCGGCACGGCGTTGACGAAGCCCCCGACCCGCACGCAACGGCGCACGCGGTCGAGGTCACCGTCGCAGGCATTCTTCAGGTGCGCAAGCACATTGAGCGCGCACAGGCGCGCCGCCTTCTGACCCTCCTCGACGCTAAATTCGCGGCCGAGCTTGCCCACATATTCGAGCTTGCCGTCCTTGAGCGTGACCTGTCCCGCCACGAAGACGAGATTACCCGTGCGCACGGTCGGGACATAGTTGGCTGCCGGCGTGGCCGCGGCGGGCAGGGTGATTCCGAGTTCCTTGAGACGCGCTTCGATCTTCCCCGGCATTGTTTCGATCCCTGTTGATTCCTGCGGGATGGGGAGCATAGCCCGGCGGCTGCCTGCTGATCCAGGGCAGGGTCTTGGGCGTGGCGAGACATGCGGCCGCCACAATGTTGCCTTGGCGGCGCGAAAAAATCGTCGCCGGCCGAAGGAGGACGTCTTCAATGCGCATCTCGCGTTGGCTTTGGGTGGTCGTGTTCGGGATGGCTGGCCTCGTCCCTGCCTGGGCCATCAACGTCCTCGATCTCAAGACCCAGTATGCGGCGACCAGCGTGATCGGGAGCGGCGCCAATGTCCGCGAGGGCAGGCTGTGGCGGACGCCGAACGCCCTTCGGCACGAAATGGTCGAGGCCGGCCGGCAGCAGATCGCCATTGCGCGGCTCGATCGCAAGCTTGCCTGGCTGCTTCTGCCCGACCAGCGGCTCGCCATCGAAATGGGACTCGAGAGCTTCGGCCTGCCCATGGGACTGCTGACCGGCGACGGTCTGAAGCAGACGCCCGTCGGCCAGGAAACGATCGCCGGACGACGGACGACGAAGGTTCGGGTCGAGCGCAAACCCGGCACAAGCGGGCCGCACTTCGAAGGGTTCGTCTGGACGACCGCGGAAGGGATCGTGATGAAGGTCGTCGGCACGGGCGAGCATGAGGGCCGCCGCGGCGCCATCAACGTGAGCTTCCGGGACATTCAGCCCGGACGCCAGGATCCGGCGCTGTTCGAGGTGCCGACCGGCTATCGCCGGCTGGTCCTCAACGGGGTCGATCTTCAGACTTTTCTCGCAGGACTCGAGCAGCTGCGCGCATTGGGCCAGGGGCGCCTGCCGATACCCGGCCGTTAGCGTGCGGCACGTCACGCGGACCCGTGCGCGAGTCGTCGCTTGGCGCGCGTCTTGGCGCACGATGTCCGATCTCGCTCGCGAACATCCGGCCAACGCCAGCCGATCATGCCCATCGTCCGACCGCGGTTACGGTTAATTTGCTTTTAACCAAGGAATGACACCCTCGCGCGCCAATTCGGGAGCGATGTCATGGCGCGCAGGACGTGGTGGGACTGGAGCAACGTGAATTGCTGGGCGGGCGTGATCGGCTGCGTGGCGGCGACGACGGCGCGCCTTCTTCTGGGATCGGACGGCGACATGCTGGGCCTGCTGCCGAGCTGGCTTCCCCCTGATCTCGATGCCGTCCTCGCCTCGGTGCTGGGCGGTGCCTCGGGTTTCCTGGGCGCACTTCTCGTCGACTGGATCCGGCCGCCGCAATAGCTTGCGGCGCGCCCGCGATCGCCGATCGACAGGCGATCTCGCTGCCGTTCCTTGCGTGCATACAGCGATTGCAAGGAGCGCGCCGCGCCAGGGCGTAAGGCGCTCCGTCGTCGATACCGGCTGCTTGCGTGCCGCGGGGCGCCGAGCCGGGACCGTCAGGAAGAGATCAATTCGGGTGCAATCGGAACCGATCGCCGCGCCGTCATGACGTGGCGGTATCGACGGCATGGTACCGACCGCGGAAAAAGACGAGCGGCCTGTCTTTCGTGCCGTACTCGATCGCCAGCACTTCGCCAACGATGATGAGATGGTCACCGCCCTCGTACCGCGCATGGGTCCGGCAATCGAAAGCGGCGAGGTTCGGCTCGATCACCCGGCCGCCCAGTCGACCCGGACGCCCGTCGACGTCGCGCCATTTGTCTTCGCCGGCGCGCGCGAACCGGTTCGAAAGCTCGGCCTGATCCTCGCCGAGCAGATTGATCGTAAACCCGGGCGCGGCCGCGAAGGTCTCAAAGCTCCGCAGCGTTCGGCCGACGCTGAAAAGAACCAACGGCGGCGTGAGCGATACGGAGGCGAACGAGTTTACGGTGATGCCGACCGGCCGGCCGACGGCGTCGGTCGTCGTGACGACGACGACGCCGGTCGGAAACAGGCCCAACGCGTCACGGAACTCGCGCGACGAGAACGAAGGCGCCGACCCGGCGCCGTCAGGGCCGCTCATGCGTGTGCCGCACCGTTCACGCCGACGTAGACGGAATAAAGAGAGGTCGTCGCGGTGATGAACAGCCTGTTGCGCTTCGGGCCGCCGAAGCAGAGGTTGGACACGGCCTCCGGGATGCGGATCTTGCCGAGCAACGTACCGTCCGGCGCGTAGCAATGCACGCCGTCGCCGGCACTGGTCCACACGTTTCCGGCGGTGTCCAGCCGGAATCCGTCGGAGCATCCCGGCGTCACCACGGCGAAGACGCGGCCGTTCGACAGCCGTCCTTTCTCGTCGACATCGAACACCCGTATATGACGATTACCGTTCGGGTCGTGAGAGATGCTCGTATCCGACACGTAGAGCCGCCGCTCGTCGGGCGAGAAGGCGATTCCGTTCGGCCGCACGAAGTCGTCGGCAACGACAGTCAGCTCGCCGGCCCGGGGGTCCAGCCGGAACACGTAGCAACCGTCGAGCTCCATGTCCGCCTTGTGTCCCTCATAGTCGTTCATGATTCCGTAGGGCGGGTCCGTGAACCAGATGGTGCCGTCCGACTTGACGACGACGTCGTTGGGTGAATTGAGGCGCTTACCCTTGTATCTATCGGCCAGAACCGTGATCCGTCCGTCGATCTCGGTTCTGGTCACGCGGCGTGCGCCGTGCTCGCAGGTGATGAGCCGTCCCTCCAGGTCCCGCGTATTGCCGTTCGCGTAATTGGACGGCTGCCGGAACGTCCGCACGCCAAGGCCGTCCACCCACTGCAGCATCCGGTCGTTGGGAATGTCGCTCCAGACGACATAGCCGCCGTCACCGAACCAGACGGGGCCCTCCGCCCATCGCATGCCGGTGTGGAGGCGCTCCACCCAGCCGTTCGGCAGGACGAGCTTGCGAAATTCCGGCGTCAATATCTCGAAGTCGGACATGATCGCTCCTTCATCTTTGCCGGCGATCGCACTTTCGTGTGCCTGCCGGTCAAATAACAAGCCCCTCGATGGCAATGCCCAGCGCGTTCTGGCCGTAGAGCGTGGCCTGGACATCCCAGGTCATCGAAATATGCGCTGCGGCCGCGTGCACGTCGCGGAACCGCGCCTGCATCGGATTCGTCAGCAGAATGCCGCCGCCGCCGCTGGCGGCCATGAGCGAGTCGACCGCCCGGACGCAGAGCTGAGCCACGAAGGCGAGATTGCGGCGCCATCTTATCTTGTCCTCGAGCGACGGCTGGCCGCCCGACTCGATGATCGATACCAGGGCGCGAAGGTCCGTGCGCAGCGAGAGCTCGGCAAGATCGACCGCGGCACTCGCCTCGGCAAGGCGCATCTGAACCGGCACGTGGTCGGCGACCCTCGCGCCCGAGTAGGTCGCAACGCGCTTGCGGGCAGCGGCGAGAAACTCTTCCACCGCCGCGCGGGCCGTGCCCAGCGGCACCATCGCCAGAAAGAAGGGAAACGAAGCAAACGGCGGCAGCCGAAAGACGGGCGCCGGATTCACCTTGGCGCCAGGCGTGATTCCCGAAGCGAACACATCGGCTGCGAGCGTACGATGGGCGGGGACAAAGGCGTCCTTGATTTCGACGTCGTGACTGCCGGTGCCGGCAAGACCGTATGCACGCCAGTTGCCCAAGCTGCGAAAATCCGATTGCGGAATCAGGAACATCCGACGTTCGGGTTCGCCGTCGCGCTGGACCATCGCGCCGACCAGCATCCAGCTCGAAGCGTCGACGCCGCTTGCGAAAGGCCAACGGCCGGTCAGGCGATAACCGCCTTCGACGGGGATCGCACGGCCGCAGGGGAAGGCGAGGCCGGTCGCCGCGACCGCATCCGGATCGTGCGCCCACACGTCCTCCTGCGCCTGCAACGGGAACTGCCCGATGTTCCAGGAATGCGTGACCAAATTGACGAACACCCACGCCGTGGACGGACAACCCCGGCAGAGCTCCAGCATGACCTCGAGAACCGGTTCGGCCGAGAGTTCCGCGCCGCCGAACCGCGCCGGCTGCATCATCCTGAGGAGGCCGGATTCGCGCAGATCGGCGATCGTCTCGTCCGGACACCGGCCGATCTCCTCGCACGTCCTGGCGCGCTCGATCAGCTTCGGAACGAGCGCCGCGGCCCGCCGTTTCGCCTCCGCCGGTGACAGAGCGACAGCACCTTCAGCGAGGCTGCGTTGAGACTTCGGCGTCGACGGCTTCATGACATCGTATCTCCGCTGACCGGGATCCGTCCGATCAAATACCATCTAATTGACCAATTGATCAATAACGAGAGTGGCGACGCACCGGAATGTGCGATCGCGACGCGGTGGATCGCCGAAACGTCATGGTCCGCTGGACGCGAAGGCACATGGGCGAGGCGGTCGCTTGCCCCTCGATCACGTTTGCTCTATACAGGCAAATGCGATCTCGCAATCTAGCGTACGATAAATATGAAGCCCGTCGGCGCCGTCCGGCGGCCGGAGGAGGGAGGAAACCGTGCGAGGCGATGGATTTCTCGACCGCCTTACATTCGGGCTTCATCTTTTGGCCGCGCTCTGGCTGTTCAGCTTGGCGTTCGTGATCCTGGTCGATGTCGTCGGGCGGGGCCTGTTCAGCAGTCCGCTGCACGGGACGCCAGAGATCGTCAGCAACTCGATCGTGTCGATCGCATTCCTGCAACTGACGCATGCGATCCGCATGCGCGGCATGCTGCGGACGGACATTGTCGAACAGTTCTTGCCCGAGGCAGGCGTGCGCGTTCTGCGCGCGATCGGATATCTGGTCGGGGCCGCGCTGTTCGGTGCGATGGCGTGGAGTTCGTGGGAACCCATGCTGTCCGCTTGGGAGATCGGCGAGTACTCGGGCGAAGGGGCATTGCGCGTGCCTACCTATCCCGTCCGAACCATCATTGTGGCGATGAGTGCCCTTGCGTCGATCTGCTACCTGATGCTCGCGGCGGGGCAGTTCGGGGCACGCAGGACGCAAAGACCGCACTGACGTCATGCACGATGCCGTCACTGCGCGAGTGAGCGTGGAGGAGTGAATGCCGGGGGTCGACTTCACGTTCGGGATGCTCGCGCTTCTTCTGGTCATGATCGGCCTGGGGTTCCACATCGTGGTGGCGCTGGGCGCTGCCAGCGTGCTGGGCGTCTGGATCCTGACGGGAAACCCCGATGTCGCATTGTCGATCCTGTCGACGACCGCATTCGAGGCGCTGCGGGACTACGTCTTTGCGGTCATTCCCCTGTTCGTTCTCATGGGCGAGTTCGTCGCCCGGTCCGGAGCGGCCAAGGACCTGTACGTGGCGATCAACAGGCTGCTTCGCCATATGCCCGCGCGGCTCGCCGTCGCGACCGTGTTCGGCAACGCCGTGTTCGCGGCGGTGGTCGGCGTGAGCGTCGCCTCGGCGGCCACGTTCTCGCGGATCGCTTACCCGCAGATGCTTGCGCTTCGCTACGAAAAGACGACGGCACTCGGCTGTATTGCCGGCAGCTCGTCGCTCGGCATGCTCATACCGCCCAGCGTGCTCATGATCGTCTGGGGCGTCCTGACCGAGCTGTCGATCGGCAAGCTGTTCATGGCCGGCTTCCTGCCGGGGATCATTCTGGCCGTCATGTATGCCGGCTGGTGCGTCGTCCTTGCCATGATCGCTCCGTCGCGCTTCGGGCATACCGGGGCCGTCGCGCGTGGAAGCCCGACGGTGAGCGAACCGCCGATGAGCCGGAGCGAGATCGTCGGATCGGCAGGGACGGCTCTCCTGATCATCGTGGTGCTCGGCGGAATCTGGTTCGGTGCTTTCACGCCGACCGAGGCGGCCGGCATCGGCGCGCTGGCGGCGCTCGCGATCGCCTTGGCGAAGGGAATGCGCAGGCACGAAATCCTCGAGGTGGTCTCCGAGACAGGGCGGACTTCGGCGCCGATTCTGTTCCTGCTGCTCTGCGCGCAGATGTATTCGCGCCTGCTCGCGCTAGGCGGAATCGTCGACGACATCCAATCCATGATCATCGGGTTCGGGTTCAGTCCGGTCGCGATAATGTGTCTGATGGTGGTGATCTGGCTTTTTCTCGGGATGTTCGTCGACTCGGTGTCGATCATTCTGCTGACGGTGCCGATCTTCACCCCCATTGCCGGACAGATGGGGATCGACCCGATCGCGTTCGCCATCGTCGGGATACTCGCCATCGAGGCGGGCATACTGACGCCACCGTTCGGGCTGGCCGTCTTTACGGTGAAAGCCTGCGTTCCGGATCCGGACGTGACGCTCGGGCAGATCTTCAGGGGGGCGGCACCATATTGGGTGATGCTCATCGGGCTCGCGGCCGCCGTGTACGCGTTTCCCGGCATTGCCACAACGCTTCCGTCGCTCATGTGAGCGGATGCTGCCCGCGCGGCAAGAGCGTGGGTACCGCAGTCGGCGAACGGTCTTGATGAAAAGTCTGATCAACTGATAAATTAGAATACGGCAAGTTTACCGAAAGAACCGCCTAAAAAGACTGGAGGAAACGCCTATGGCCAATGGTTACGTGCGCGCACTCGGATTCATCATGGCGGCCGCAATCGGCGCGCTCGCGATCCCGGGGCCAGCTCTCGCCGACAATATCAGGCTGCGGATCGGTGCTGGCCATCCGGTGCAAGGCATCGCCCATGTGACCGCGGTGGAAGAGTTCTTCATTCCAGAGGTGACGAAGCGGGCCGAGAAGGCAGGACACAAGATCGAGTGGACGAAGGCCTGGGGCGGATCGGTCGCGAAACTGTCCGAAACGCTCGAAGCGACCCGTTCAGGGATCCTGGATATCGGCGTCGTCAATTTCCCGTTCCATAGCGCGCATCTGTTCACGAACAATTTTCCGTTCCACTTCCCGTTCCAGCCGTCGGACCACGTACTGGCCGTCAAGGCCGTGCGGATGACGTACGAGGAGGTGCCGTGGCTGAAGGAGGTGTTCGAGCGGAAGTTCGGGCAGAAACACCTCGGGATCGGCCAGAACGGTGACTACGGCATCGGCAGCAAGACGCCGATCGCGAGTTTCGACGACCTGAAAGGAAAGAAGTTCGGGGCGGCCGGACCCAATCTCAACTGGTTCCGGGACACCGGCATCGTCGGCGTGCAGCAGAGCCTCAACGAGGCCTACAACGCGATCCAGACCGGCGTGTATCACGGCTACGTCGTCTTCCCCGGTTCGTATTACGGGTTCAAGCTGCACGAAGTCGGACCATATTACCTGAGGGCCGGTCTGGGCGCGCCGGCAGCGATCGCGCTGACGATCAATCTGAATACCTGGAAACGACTGCCGAAGGCGGTTCAGGACATCCTGGTCGAAGTCGGCCGCGAGTACGACATCGTGAACGCGGAGATGCAGGCCAAGGCGGATGCCGAAGGGTTGGAGCGCCTGCGCGCCGCGGGCGTCGAGATCCGCGAACTCTCGCCGGCCGAACGGGCGAAGTGGGCCGAGGCGGTCAAAGGATTGCCGAACGAGATGGCGCAGGACGCCAATCGGCGCGGCGAGCCGGGTACGCAGGTCTTCCGCGCCTATATCGCCAATCTGAAAAAGCTCGGGTACACGTTCCCGGTCGAATACCAGATCGACTGATAACCCCGACGCCCGGCCGGTGACGATACGGCCGGGGCGACTAGGCGCCGGCGCGTTTGCGTGAACGCGCCGGCTTCGTCTTTGCGGACGCGAGGATTCGGGGCAGCATCATCTCGGCGCCGGCAAGGAACGTCTCGACGTTCTGGACCATGATGTCCTCGATATCAGCCTTGACCGGCATATCGTAGATCCAGCGCCGGATCAGCAGATAGGTAAGGCAGCCGGTCAGCATGTAGACGAGCTCGTATTCCAAAGGCGATATACGCCCGTTCGGCGGAAGCGGATATCCGCAGTGGGCGCGCAGCTCGATGCAGATCCGCGTAAAGACGCGGTTGTGCATGCGCTTCATGTAGCGCCGGCTGATCGATTCGCCGCGCAGGCCCGAATACATGAAGATGCGGATCCATTCATAACGGTCGATGGCCTTAGCGTAGGCGACGTACACCCGGACAAGACGGTCCCGGAGCGGGATCGACCGGTCGGCGAGAATCCGCTCCCATTCCGGATTGAACCGGGCCAGATAGACGCGCCGGTAGACTTCGTCGATGAGGGCATCCTTGGTCGGGAAGTAATTGAACAAGAGCGGCTGCGTGATGCCCAGGCGTTCGGCAAGCTGCCGCGTCTGTCCGACGAAGCCGAACTCGGCGAAGAAACGAACGGCGGCCTCCAGAATCAACCGTTTCCTCTCCGCGGGCGGATAGCGGCGGCGCACAGCCGGTTTGGCGACGGAACGTTTCCTGACGGCTTCCTTGGGCAAGAGCGTATTTCCTACGTAAGATTGTAGCCAAGATTGCCGCTAGGCTTAGAAGGAGTGATCAAAACACGCAAGTGCCGTAACGAACGGAGCGATCGTCTCCGCGAGCACGGACGCGTCAGGTAGGTGACGGGGCCGTGACGATGGCGCGAAGGCGCGAGGTGGATTCGCGCCCGGGACTCAGCCGCCGATCCACTCCGACTTCTGCGCCTCGGGCATCAGGTCGTTGGTGGTCCAGGAGAAGAACAGGAAGGCGGCCCATTTCGTCCTGTGGGAGAAGCCGTAGACCGGATCGAGCGACTGGATCAGTTTGCCGGTCTTGGGATCGTAGCCCGTGGCGGCGATCTTGATGACGCCCTGCTGCGTGTCGCGCTTGAAGAAGGCGATCTCCGGTGTGCGCAGCTCGCCGGCGAGGGGGATCGGCAGGCCGAAATCGGGAATGCCGAACAAGGTTCCGCTGCGGTCGATCGAAATGGCGCCAACCCGCGGCTCGACGACGAGATCGGCAGCGGCCTTGTCGTCGACGAGCACGCCGCCTTGGCGCAGAATACGGTCGCGGATGACACTCAGCAGATATTTGCTGTCCGTGCCCTCGACATAGCTTGGATCGACGAAGACCTTCGTGCCGGCGGGAAAGTTCAGCGCCAGCCGTTCGGCGGCGCGCTCTGCGGCCACGGAGAACAGCAGCTGCTCGGCTGCTGTGCGTCCAGGCTCGGACTCGCGCATGTTGGAGCATGCGGCAACCAACAGGATCAGGGCGGCGGGCAAAAGGACGCGGCGCATCACGATGTTCCCCCTCGAGCGCGGCAGAACATCGGCAGCAAGATTGACAGAAATATGGCCAAGTCGCGGTCGATCCCGCGCTTCGTTCGTCGGTGGGCGCATGGGCGCTCCCGCGCACGGCATCGGTACCTTTTGATGCGGGTCAGAATGAAATTGCGGGGAGCACGTTTCCGTGCCCCCCGCCAAGTTAAGCTTCGCTGACGCGAAGCCGGGTATCGTCAGAGGAGGAGCGTACTCAAGAGCACCCGCTCGTCGAACCGCAGTCCAGGCACTTGGTGCAGGTGCCGTTGCGGACAACCTTCATCGATCCGCATTCGCCGCAGGCATCGCCCGTGTAGCCCATCATGCGCGCCTGCTGGTACTTGGTGACGGCGGAGTCGCGGGCGGCTGTGGCGTCGCCCCGATCCGCCTTCGACACCGCCTCGATGGCGAAGCCGATCGGCTCGCGCTCTTCCTCGGTGTCGTCCACCATCGGCTCGGCAAGAGCCACGTCGCCTTCGACGAGCGCCTTGGTGGTCGACGACGAAGCGGCGAGGGCGGTCGGGCGCTGCTCGATGCGGCCGCCGGGCACGACATGGAGCCGGCCCCGCACGAAGCCCCTCGAGGTGACCTTCTTCATCGCATCGAGTGCGGCATTCGCCGCCGCCGTACCGGCCGCCGGCAGAGTCGAGTCGCTCTCGCCCTTGCCGACGCTGTCGGGCTCCAGGTCGTCCTGGTGCACGTGGGCCAGGTCGTCGCGGCCGAGATAGGACACGGCCAGCTCGCGGAAGATGTAGTCGAGGATCGACGTCGCGTTCTTGATCGAGTCGTTGCCCTGGACCGGCCCGTTCGGCTCGAAACGGGTGAAGGTGAAGGCCTCGACGAACTCCTCGAGCGGCACGCCGTACTGGAGGCCGATCGACACCGCGATCGCGAAGTTGTTCATCAGCGAGCGGAAGGCGGCACCTTCCTTGTGCATGTCGATGAACAGTTCGCCGAGGCGGCCGTCCTCGTACTCGCCGGTGCGCAGGTACACCTTGTGGCCGCCGACAATGGCCTTCTGGGTGTAGCCCTTGCGACGGTTGGGAAGCCGCTGACGCTCCCGCACCACCACGCGCTCGACGACTTTCTCCACGATCCGCTCGGCCTTGGCGGCCGTGGGCTGCGAGGCGATCTCTTCGGCGAGTTCCGCCGGATCCTCGTCCTCGACGATCGCGGCGAGCGGCTGCGACAGCTTGGAGCCGTCGCGGTACAGCGCGTTCGCCTTCAGGCCAAGGCGCCAGGAGAGCATGTACGCTTCCTTGCATTCCTCGACCGTGGCGCTGTTCGGCATGTTGATGGTCTTGGAGATCGCACCCGAGATGAACGGCTGCGCGGCCGCCATCATGCGGATATGGCTCTCGACCGACAGGAAGCGCTTGCCGTTGCGGCCGCAGGGATTGGCGCAGTCGAACACCGGCAGATGCTCAGGCTTGAGGTGCGGGGCACCTTCGAGCGTCATCGCGCCGCAGCAATAGGTGTTCGCTGCCTCGATCTCCGCCTTGGAGAAGCCGAGGGCCGAGAGCATGTCGAAGGTGACGTCCTCGAGCTGCTCCTTGGTGAAGCCGAGCACGTGCGTGCAGAACTCCTCGCCGAGCGTCCACTTGTTGAACGCGAACTTGATGTCGAAGGCCGACTTGAGCGCGTTCTCGAGTGCCTGCAGTTGGGCCTCAGTGAAGCCCTTGGCCCGCAGCGAGTCGTGGTTGATGAACGGTGCGCCCTGCAGCGTGCCGTGACCCACCGCATAGGCGACGATGTCGTTGATCTCCGACTCGGTGTAGCCGAGCGTCTTGAGAGCCTGCGGGACGACCCGGTTGATGATCTTGAAATAGCCGCCGCCCGCGAGCTTCTTGAACTTCACCAGCGCGAAGTCGGGTTCGATGCCGGTGGTGTCGCAGTCCATGACAAGGCCGATCGTGCCGGTCGGCGCGATCACCGTCGCCTGGGCATTGCGGTAGCCGTATTTCTCGCCCAGCTCGAGCGCGCGGTCCCACGCGCGCCGTGCCGCCTCGATCAGGCGCTGATCGGGGCAGTCCATCGCCTCGAGCGGGACCGGCAGGATCGACAGTCCCTCATAGCCGGCCCGTTCGCCATAGGCTGCGCGGCGATGGTTGCGGATAACGCGCAGCATGTGATCCCGGTTCTTGGCGAAACCGGGGAAGGGCCCGAGCTCCTGCGCCATCTCCGCCGACGTCGCATAGGCGACGCCCGTCATGATCGCCGAGATGGCACCGCAGATGGCGCGCCCCTGCTTGCTGTCATAAGGCAGGCCCATCGCCATCAGGAGGCCGCCGATGTTGGCGAAGCCGAGGCCGAGCGTGCGGAACTCGTAGGAGAGCTTCGCGATCTGCCGCGACGGGAACTGTGCCATCATCACCGAGATCTCGAGCGTGATGGTCCACAGACGGCATGCATGCTCGAACGCTGGCACGTCGAAGGTGCCGTCCTCGCGTCGGAAGGCAAGGAGATTGATCGACGCGAGATTGCACGCCGTGTCGTCGAGGAACATGTATTCCGAGCACGGGTTGGACGCGTTGATGCGCCCGCTCGCCGGGCAGGTGTGCCACTCGTTGATGGTGGTATCGAACTGGATGCCCGGGTCGGCGCAGGCCCATGCCGCGGCGCCGATGCGCTCCCACAGTTCGCGCGCCTTTACCGTCTTCTTTACCTTGCCGTCGACGCGATTCGTCAGATGCCAGTCGCCGTCGTTGATGACGGCCTCGAGGAACGCATTCGGCACGCGCACCGAATTATTCGAGTTCTGGCCCGAAACGGTGAGGTAGGCCTCGGAATCCCAGTCGGTGTTGTAGACGGGGAACTCGATCGACGTGTAGCCCTGTTTGGCGAATTGGATCACCCGCTGAATGTAGTTCTCGGGGATCATCGCCTTGCGCGCGGCCGAGATCGCCGCCTTGAGCGCCTTGTTCTGCTTCGGATCGAAGCCGGCATCGCCTGCATTGCGGTCGCAGGCCTGCATGATCGCGTTGAGGTGCTTGTTGGCGAGCTTCGAGCCGGTGACGAGCGCCGCTACCTTCTGTTCCTCGACGACCTTCCAGTCGATGAACTGCTCGATGTCGGGGTGGTCGATGTCGACGACGACCATCTTCGCCGCGCGGCGGGTGGTGCCCCCCGACTTGATCGCGCCGGCGGCACGGTCGCCGATCTTGAGGAAGCTCATGAGGCCGGACGACTTGCCGCCGCCCGACAGCTTCTCGCCCTCGCCGCGGAGCTTGGAGAAGTTGGACCCCGTGCCCGAGCCGTACTTGAACAGGCGCGCCTCACGGACCCACAGGTCCATGATTCCGCCCTCGTTCACGAGGTCGTCCTCGACCGACTGGATGAAGCAGGCGTGCGGCTGCGGATGCTCGTAGGCCGACGCCGAGGCGCAGAGCTGGCCGGTCTTGTAGTCAACATACCAATGGCCCTGGCTGGGGCCGTCGATGCCGTATGCCCAGTGCAGGCCCGTGTTGAACCACTGCGGCGAGTTCGGTGCGGCAAGCTGCTTTGCCAGCATGTACCGCATCTCGTCGTAGTAGGCGCGCGCGTCCTCCTCGGTGTCGAAATAGCCGCCCTTCCAACCCCAGTAGGCCCATGTGCCGGCAAGGCGATCGAACACCTGTTTTGCCGACGTTTCGCCCGTGTAGCGCGCCGTCTCGGGCAACGACGCGAGCGCCGCCTCGTCGGCGACCTTGCGCCACAGGAAGGAGGGGACATCGTTCTCTTCGACCGTCTTCAGCCGGGTCGGCACCCCGCGCTTGCGGAAGTACTTCTGCGCCAGCACGTCGCAGGCCACCTGCGACCAGTCCTTCGGGACCTCGATGTTCTTGGCCTGAAAGACCACGGATCCGTCCGGATTGCGGATCTCGCTGTTCGTGGTTGTGAATTCGATTCCCTGGTACGCGTCTTCACCCGCCCGTGTGAAACGCCTTTCGATCCGCATACGACTTACTCCCGGCTTCGACGTTGCGTGTCAGCGGTCTCACCCTTTGGGGTGGGGCCGCCCGGCCCCGCTCCGTCACCCGCCCGGAGGTTGCTCGCCGATCGAACTAGATCCGGTGGCGACGTGCGCGGCTCGTTACAACATCTTGAACTGATCGATTCCCAATGAGCAACTGGATTTTGTGGCATTCGTTCCCGTGCCACACAATAGATAGGGAAATCAAAGCGTTGCCGTATAAAGCGAAGGTAGCTTTTCAAGATTTTGCGGCTTAGCGCCACCGAGCCACAAACTGTATTGCCAAATCAACAGCTTGTCCTCGCCACGCCATGTGAGACACTAAATATTGCGACGCAGCAACGGCGTGAAATTTTATTTCAAGTGCGTTCGGCGAGCGGCAGATTAACGAGCAAGTTCTGAGGCTTAAGTCTGAGGCGGCCGGTTTCGTCCTGCGCCATACCCAGATAAACCGGGCGTCCGGCGATATCCGGCCGCATGATCCGGGGATCGGCGAATTCCAACCGGAACAGGGTCAGTATCCGGGCCATCAGCGGCTCGTCGACCTCAAGCCCGTTGTACAGGTCGTTCATGATGCTCGTGGCCTGGGCGTCCAAGCCGATGTGCCAGACCCAGCGATCATCGCGGATGCGCGCGACCGGCTGGATCGACACACGCACACCGAGGAAGTGTGCAATCCATGCCTCGAGGTTGCGGGCGAGCGCGTCGAGTCCGGGGCGGCCGAAGGTGACGTCGAGCGCCATGTCGTGGCGCTCGTCCCGGTGCCAATATGCGCCCTGATTTGTCTCGTTCAGGACATCGAACTCGACCGTACGCGCCGGCCTGTTCGCCTCGACCAGAAGCCCGCCCAATGCGCCCTTGCCGCCGGCCGCGGCATACGTCTCGACGACCTCCTCGTCGGCCAGCATCACGGCTCCGTCGCTGAGCGCGACCTTCTGCGTCCGGAAGAACAGCTCGCCGGCCCGGGCACGGAACGGGTCCGCGGCGGTGCCGAGGATATGGCGCACGATCACGTGGGCGAGCTGGTCGATGAAGAGCGGCGGTACCGGCGTGTCGGGTGGATTCGTGAAGAGGCCCAGATAGCAGTCCTCGACCGTGCCGGCTGCGATCAGCCGGTCGCGAAAGTTCAGCAGCACCTGATAGTTCTCGCGGACATCCGGGTCGGTCAGCGCGTCGAGTTCGGACGCCGTGACCGTACGGCGCGGATCATCGAGCAGGGCCGCATGCAGGCGGCGCTCCGCCGTGCATGATTCGGCCACCGGACGGATTTCGGGCCGCATCAGATAGGCGCGCAGAAACGCGTTCGTGACCCTGAGCCGGCCGTCGGCCGACGGCTCGAGCAGGTGATAACCGGAAGCGCGCCAGAAATCGGGCATCGGACCATCGTCCTCCGAACGGGCGGCGCGGCGACGGCCGGCCCGGGCGAAATCTGGACGGGCGGGGCGGGGCATGCAATAGTCCCGCGCGCCTCAAAGACCCTTGATACCCGAGATGACGATACCCCTTGGCACCAGACTTTACACTTGGCTGCGCGGCGAGCACGTCGGGACCGATGCGTTCGGCAACCGCTACTATCGCGACAAGCGCGGGGCGCGGCGGTGCGATGGCCGACGCGAGAAACGCTGGGTGATCTACAGCGGAGAGCCCGAGGCGTCGAAGGTGCCGCCCGAATGGCACGCCTGGCTGCATCACATCGCCAAGGATCCACCGCCGCCAGGGGGGCTGCCGAAACGGCCGTGGCAGAAGGAGCACCTGCCGAACCTGACCGGTACGCCCGAGGCGTACCGTCCACCGGGACACGACTACAAGGGGGGCCGCCGGCCGCGCGCGACCGGCGACTACGAGCCCTGGGTGCCCAATTGAGCGGATCTGTCGGCGGTCGGGAAGCGGCCACGGAGGGGCCATGCGCAGAAACCTGATCGAGACCTTGATGGGGGCGGTCGTACTGGTCGTGGCCGGCCTGTTCCTGATCTTCGCGTATTCGTCGACGAACTTGCGGCCCGTGCGTGGTTATGAGCTCACGGCGAAGTTCGAGCGCGTGGACGGCTTAGCGGTCGGCAGCGACGTGCGGCTCTCGGGCATCAAGGTCGGAACGGTGACCGAGCAGTGGCTCGAGCCCGAGACCTATCTGGCGATCGTACGGATGAGCATTGACGCCAACGTGAAGCTGCCGACCGACACGGTCGCCCAGGTGGCGAGCGAGGGGCTTCTCGGCGGCAATTTCATCGCCCTGGTTCCGGGCGCGGATGAGAAGTTCATTCCGCCGGGAGGCGAGATCCGCTTCACGCAGGCACCGATCAACCTCGTTCAAATGCTGGGGAAGTTCATCTTCGGCGGAGCCGAAGGGCAGGGCCAGGGCGGAGGGCAGGGCGGCAGCGGCCTCGGCACGCCGGGGCCGGCCCGTTGAGTTCAAAAGGCGCCACCCGGTACGTCGACATGGGAGCGCCACATTCCAGGGCTAAAGGGACGGCCATGATGCGCTTGTTTGCCGCCGTCGTGGCGCTCGTTCCGGTCGCGGCGCACGCCCAGGGGCCGGCGGTCGCCGGTCCACCGGCCTATCCGATCGCCGTCCTGCAGACGCTCGACAAGGTGACCGGCCGGGTTCGAACGTTGGAGGCCCCGGTCGAACAGACGGTCCGTTTCGGCACGCTCGACATCATGGTCCGGACCTGTCGCAAGCGGCCGCCCGAAGAGACGCCCGAAAGTGCCGCCTTCCTGGAGGTGCGCGAGACCAAACCCGGTGAAACGCCACGCACGCTCTTCATCGGCTGGATGTTCGCCTCCTCGCCGGCCGTCTCGGCTCTCGAGCATGCGGTCTATGACGTGTGGGTGGTCGATTGCAAGGCCGGCCAGGAAGAGCCGGCGGCCGGTGCAGCGGAAAGTCCGAAGCCGAGCCCCGAGCCGGCCGACCGCGGCAGCCGGCGCGCGCCGCGACGCTGATCCTAGCCAGCGTTACGCGCGCCGATCAGTTCGCGGAGGATCTCGTGCCCCCGGTCGTCGAGCTCGCGGTAGAAGCGCGCCTGGATCTCGAGCGCGCGTGCGAGCTGCCGGCGGTAGTTCGCGCGTGAGATTTCGATCGCCCCGAAACGCGCGAGATGCGGCGTGACGAACTGGGTGTCCAGCAGCGTGAAGCCGCCGCGCAACAGTCGAACCACGAGGTGCACGAGCGCGACCTTGCTCGCGTCGGTTCGGCGGCTGAACATGCTTTCGCCGAAAAAGGCGCCCCCGAGCGCCACGCCGTAGAGGCCGCCGACGAGCTGGCCATTCTGCCAGCATTCGACGCTATGGGCGAAGCCGCGACGGTGCAGCTCGGAATAGAGACGGACGATCTCGCTGTTGATCCAGGTCGCGCGGCGCTTGGGGGTAAGCTCGGCACAGCCCTCCAGGACCCCGCGGAAGTCCCTGTCGACATGAACCTCGAACACGCCGCGGCGGATGACCTTGCGGAGGCTTCGCGGCACGTGGAATGCGTCGAGGGGGAGGATACCCCGGCGCTCCGGATCGACCCAGAACAGCTCCGGGTCGTCGGCTGTCTCGGCCATCGGGAAAAGGCCGATCGTATAGGCGCGGAGCAACAGGTCGGGGGTCAGTTCCGTCATCGCGTGGCGCTATATTAACGCAGCCGCGCCGGTCTGTGGGGTAGCGGATCGGTCGGGTCCGCGTCACAGCCCCGTGTACCCCGTCGGCGCGCCGGCCACAGCCAAGGGTTGACTCAGCCGGCCCGGATACCGGTCAATCCTTCTTGAGACCGACGAATTTCTCGAGCCAGTGAATGTCGTAGCTGCCGTTGATGAAGTCCGGCGCCTGGACGATCCGGCGGTGGAGCGGCAGCGTGGTCTCGATGCCCCCGATGACATATTCGTCGAGTGCCCGACGCAGCCGCATCAGGGCTTCGTTGCGGCTCGTCCCGTGGACGATCAGCTTCGCCACCATGCTGTCGTAGTGCGGCGGCACGTTATAGCCGGCATAGAGCGCCGAATCGACGCGCACGCCGAGACCGCCGGGCGGATGGTAGTCGGTGATCCGGCCGGGCGAAGGACGGAACGTCTCCGGATCTTCGGCGGTGACTCGGCACTCGATCGCGTGGCCGAGGAACTTCACGTTCTCCTGTCGGAACGGCAACGGGGCTCCGGCGGCGATGCGGATCTGCTCGCGGACGAGGTCCAAGCCCGTGATCATTTCCGTCACGGGGTGCTCGACCTGCAGCCGCGTGTTCATTTCGATGAAGTAGAATTGCCCGTCCTCGTAGAGGAACTCCAGCGTGCCGGCGTTGCGATAGCCGAGTTTCTGGAGAGCATTGCGCACGATCTCGCCGATCTCGTGGCGCTGCTCGTCATTGAGGGCGGGTGACGGGCTTTCCTCGACGAGCTTCTGGTGGAAGCGTTGCAGGGAGCAGTCGCGTTCGCCCAGATGCACGACATTGCCATGGGAGTCGGCGAGGACCTGGATTTCGATGTGGCGGGGATGGGCCAAGTACTTCTCGATATAGACCGTGGGGTCGCCGAAATTGGCCTGCGCCTCGCTCCGGGCGAGCCTGAACGCGTCCTTCAGCTCGTTCGGCGTGCGCGCCACCTTCATTCCCTTGCCGCCACCGCCGCCGGCAGCCTTGATCAGCACCGGGTAGCCGATGTCCTCGGCGAGATTCAACGCGGACTCCGCATCCGGCACCGGTCCGTCGGAACCCGGCACGCAGGGGATGCCGAGCGATTTCATCGCGGCCTTCGCCGCGATCTTGTCGCCCATCATGCGGATGTGGTCGGGAGAGGGGCCGATGAACGTGAAGCCGTGTTCCTCGACCATGGCCGCGAAGTCGGCATTTTCCGACAGGAAGCCATAACCGGGGTGAATGGCGTCGGCGCCGGTGATCGTGGCGGCTGACAGGATGGCGGGAATGTTCAGATAGCTCTCGCGCGCCGGCGGCGGCCCGATGCAGACGCTTTCGTCGGCGAGACGCACGTGCATGGCATCGGCATCGGCGGTCGAGTGCACGGCCACGGTGGAGATGCCCAGCTCGCGGCAGGCGCGGTGGATGCGCAGCGCAATCTCGCCTCGATTGGCGATCAGGACCTTTTCGAACATCGCCTCAGTCCGCTTGTGTCCGCGTTGACGGGTCGGGGCGCGCGCCGGCCATCCCGGCTTACTCGACCACCATCAACGGTTCGCCGTATTCGACCGGAGCGCCGTCGCGGACGAAGATCTGCGTCACGGTTCCGTTCCGCGGGCTGCGGATCTGGTTCATCACCTTCATCGCTTCGATGATCAGCAGCGTCTGGCCCTCCGTCACGCGGTCACCGACCTTGACGAACGGCGGTGCTCCCGGTTCGGGGGCAACGTAGGCCGTGCCGACCATCGGTGCCGTGATCGTGCCCGGTGGCGGTGCGTCGGGGGAGGCGGCAGCTCCCGCCGTCGGGGCAGGGCCTGTAGGCGCCGGGGCCGGGGGTGTCGCGATGGCCTGCACCACGGGGGCGGCCGGCCGGGCAACCCGGATGCGGCGTTCGCCTTCGGCGTACTCGATCTCGCCGAGACCGGTTTCGTTGAGAATGTCGGCGAGTTTGCGGATCAGATCCGGGTCGACGGAGAACTTGTTCGGCATCAGTCTCTGGTCTCGGCAATTAGGCGGGCGAGCGCATCGAGCGCGTAGAGATAGCCCTGGCCGCCGAACCCGCAGATCACGCCGCGCGCGACCGGGCTGATATGCGAATGATGGCGGAAGGACTCGCGGGCGTAGATGTTGGAAAGGTGGACCTCGACGACCGGCAGCTCGCAAAGCAGCAGCGCATCGAGCACCGCGATCGAGGTGTGGGACAGTGCGCCGGCGTTGATGATGATCCCGTCGGCCGTGTCGCGGGCCTCGTGAATCCACTCGACCAGCTGGCCCTCATAGTTGGTCTGGCGGAAGTCGATGGTGACGCCGAGATCCGCCGCGCGTTCGCGGCAGGCAGCCTCGATGTCGCCGAGCGTCTCGCGCCCATAGATCTCGGGCTGGCGGACGCCAAGCATGTTCAGATTCGGACCGTTCAGGATCAGGATGATCGGGGGTTCTGCCACGGGAAATCCATTTGGCCGGCAGCGCCGAGTCGGCGTGGCCCTTATAGCATGGTCGTCCCGGGGCGCAACCGTGCCGCGCATCCGTGGCCCCCGCGCCCGGGCTGCTCAAAAATTTGGCCGCGGGTGCAATTTTCACTTTTCATCCAGGCGAATCGATATATATACGGACCTTGACGCACCCGCACGTGCCTCTGGCTCCCGGGCTCATCTGTCCGGGGTGGTTTAAGCAACGACGTTAGGCGTCCTTCCCTCGTGCCGACCGAGTGGGCGGTGAGTGCAAGAGGTTGGGAGTCCTGGTTGTTCGGACCATGGTTGTATCCAAGCTGGGGCGCAGCGAGCGCGTCGCCGCCCCCATACCCGACATCCAGTTCTTTCCCGAATGCCTTGCCGCAGCCACGCGGGCGACACCGCGTTTGGTTGTCGGCCTAAACGCCCTTGGCGTGACTGGCCGGTGATTTTTTGCCGGAAAGGACTGTTGACTTAGATGACCCCAAAGATTGCCCGCTTCCTTGCCGAGCACAATCCGCCGACCCCGTGCCTTGTCGTCGATCTCGACGTCATTGCGCACAACTACAAGCGGCTCAAGAAGGCGCTGCCGCTCGCGCAGATCTTTTACGCCGTGAAGGCAAATCCGGCGCCCGAGATCCTGCGCGTTCTCGACTCGCTTGGCTCCAATTTCGACACGGCCTCCATCTACGAGATCGAGGACTGCCTCGCGCTCGGCATCAGCGCCGATCGCCTGTCGTTCGGCAGCACGATCAAGAAGGAGGACCACATCCGCCGCGCCTTCGAGGCCGGCGTCAACCTGTATGCGTTCGATTCGCCAGCCGAACTGGAGAAGCTGGCCCGTGCCGCGCCGGGCGCGCGCGTGTTCTGCCGCATCTTCATGACGGGTGAAGGAGCCGACTGGCCGCTTTCGCGCAAGTTCGGCTGCTCGGTCGAAATGGCCAAGGACCTGCTGATCCGCGCCCGCGACCTGGGGCTCGACCCGCACGGGGTGTCGTTCCACGTCGGCTCGCAGCAGCGCGACCTGTCGCAATGGGATGTCGCGGTCGGCAAGACCAAGATGCTGTTCACGGCGCTGAACGAGGCCGGCATCGAGCTCAAGCTGATCAATCTGGGCGGCGGTTTCCCGGCCCGCTACCGGCAGCGCATTCCGACCATCGACGCCTATGCGGCCGCGATCATGGATGCGATGACGAAGCACTTCGGCAACAACCTGCCGCAGATGATCATCGAGCCGGGCCGCGGCATCGCCGGCGATGCGGGCGTGATCCAGTCCGAGGTCGTCCTCATTTCGACCAAGGGCGACGACGACGACCGGCGCTGGATCTATCTCGATATCGGCAAGTTCGGCGGGCTGCCGGAGACCATGGGCGAAGCGATCCAGTACCGGATCAAGACGCCCCATGACGGCAAGCCGGTTGGCCCCGTCGTGATCGCCGGGCCGACCTGCGACGAGATGGACATGCTGTACGAGAAGGCCGGCTACAAGCTGCCGATCGACCTCGCGGTCGGCGACAAGGTTCAGATCCTGGCCACCGGCGCGTATACGACGACCTATGCGTCGGTCGGCTTCAACGGCTTCCCGCCGCTCAAGAGCTATTACGTCTGACGGTCTGCGACCGTCACCTGAGACAGGCCCGGACGGCGACGTCCGGGCCTTTTGCTTTGCGGGCCGCGCCCTCGATGACCCGGCTTCACGGGGCCTCGGTGCCGAATTGCGGCAGGCTTGCATTTGCAGCAACCCTTTCCGGCAGTCTTATCTATGCTTGCGGGCGTAGAGGCGCCGCTAGAGTGTGCGCATGTCAGATCGCCCGCAGCTTCTGCCGACGCTTGCCGCCGTCCTGGCGACCGTGCTTGGCGGTTCCGCCATCGTCGCGACGCGACTTGCCCTGGGCGACGGTGAGCCCGATGCCTTGGTCTTCTCCGTGCTTCGGTACGTCGGTGCCAGTATCGTGATGGTCGCGATCGCGTTCGCCACGCTGGGGCGGCGCTTTCGGATCATCGGACCGGGCCTGGTACCGGTCATGGCATTGGGCGTCCTTCAGTACGCCCTCTTCGGGTGGCTGTTCACGGCCTCATCGCACTATATGCCGGCGGCGCGGGGCGGGCTCATCTTCGCCACGATGCCCATCCTGACACTGGGGCTGTCGGTGCTGCTTGGTCGGGAACGGTTGACCGTGGCGAAGACCGTGGGGGCGGCCCTCGCTTGCGGCGGGGTTGCGTTCGCGCTCGGCGAAGGCGCGCTCGTGACGGGACCGGAGGTGTGGAAGGGCGATTTGATGATGTTCGGCGCTGCGCTCGCGGGGTCGACCTACAACGTTCTGTCCGGCATCTATCTGCGGAACATGCCGGCTCTCGGCATGATGGCGATACAGCTGCCGGTCGGGGCCGCCGTGCTGCTCGCCGTATTTGCGGTGAGCGGCGATCTTTCCGAACTCTTCGCGCTCGATGCCATCGAATGGGGGGCGGCCATCTACGTCGCGACGCTCGGCGGTGCCGCGTCGTTCTATCTGTGGATCTGGGCGCTCGAACGGATCGCACCGTCGCGCGTCGCCGTGACCGTCACGTTCAATCCGGTTTCGGCGACGCTGCTCGGCGCTCTCGTTCTGGGAGAGCCGTTGACCTGGCGCATGGCAGTCGGCCTAGCGGGGATCGTCGCCGGGATCACGATCGCGAACTGGCCGGCGCGGCAGCCGGCACCGGCTTCCGGCTAGAGTCGCGCGCCAGTCAGTCTTCTGCTTTCTTCGCTTTCGTGCGATAGAGCTGGACCGCCTGATCCATCAGCTTGGTCACGAGGCGGTCGAGCGTCTCGCGCTCGGCCGGGGTAAGTCCTGCCAGAAGCGCCGCCTCGATCTCGCGCGCCATCGGCACGATCGCATCGTGCATCCGGCGCCCGGTTCGCGACAGGCGCAGCGCCGAACGTCGCCGGTCAGTGGCGTCGGTGGTACGGTCGACCACATTCGTCTTGATGAGACGCGCAACTGCACGGCTGACCCGTACCTTGTCCATCGCCGTTCGTTCGGCGACCTCGTTCGCTGACAGCGGCGCAAAGCGTCCGAGCACGGCCATCACGCGCCATTCCGGAATGCTCAGGCCAAATCTCTCACCATACATCCGGGCGAAGGCGCGGCTCATCGTATTGGTCAGCACCGATAGCCGATAGGGGAGGAACCGCTCAAGGGCAAACGGCTCATCCTCTCCCGGCATGTCATCGGCCGAGGGCGACGGGCGGGGAACCGAAACGGGTTGCATTGGTTTCATTTGAAACTATTATAGACGTGTCCTAAACGACTGCAACGACGGCACGCGCTGAGCAATCTTTTTGTGCCGCCAGCAACGGAGGGCTCATGGCTGCGGGTCTGCATGACGTCATCGACGCCCCGGAAGGGGTGACGACGCAAAACCCCATGGGCACGGACGGCTTCGAGTTCGTCGAATACACCGCACCGGATCCCAAGGCGCTCGGCCGATTGTTCGAATCGATGGGCTTCACGGCCGTGGCGCGGCACCGTTCGAAGGATGTGACGCTCTACCGCCAGGGCGACGTCAACTTCATCGTCAATGCGGAGCCCGACAGCTTCGCCCAGGCCTTCGCGCGCGTGCACGGTCCGTCGGCCTGCGCGATGGCGTTCCGGGTCGCCGATGCCGCTTATGCCTATCGGCGCGCGATCGAGCTCGGCGCCAAGCCTGTCGAGGGCCGGATCGGCCCCATGGAACTCAACATCCCCGCGATCGAAGGCATTGGCGGCAGCCTGATCTATCTCGTCGATCGTTATGGGACCCGTGGCACGATCTACGATGTCGACTTCCGGCCGTTGCCGGGTGTCGATCAGAACCCCATGGGCGTGGGCCTCGTCTATATCGACCATCTGACGCACAACGTTCATCGCGGCCGGATGGAAGAATGGGCGCGCTTCTACGAAAAGATCTTCAACTTCCGGGAGATGCGCTACTTCGACATCGAAGGCAAGCTGACCGGCCTCAGGTCGAAGGCGATGACGAGTCCGTGCGGCAAGATCCGCATTCCGATCAACGAGTCGGCCGACGACAGGTCGCAGATCGAGGAGTTTCTCGAGGCCTATCGCGGCGAGGGGATTCAGCACATCGCGCTCGGCACCGACGACATCTACGCGACGGTGGAAGAACTGCGCCGGCGTGGGGTGGAGTTTCTCGATACGCCGGACACGTATTACGAAATGGTCGACAAGCGCCTGCCGGGCCATGGCGAGGATCTCGCCCGGCTACAGCGCAATCGCATCCTGATCGACGGAGCGCCGAAACTCAGCCCCGACAGCGACGATCGCGGTCTGCTGCTGCAGATCTTCACCAAGACCGTCATCGGACCGATCTTCTTCGAGATCATCCAGCGCAAGGGCAATGAGGGGTTCGGCGAGGGCAATTTCCGCGCCCTGTTCGAATCGATTGAACTTGACCAGATCCGCAGAGGAGTCCTTCAAGCATGAAGAACTGGATCAGCTTTCCTCGCCGCGAGGGCAATGCATCGCGTCAGGCCCATACGCGGATTCCCGAAGGCACGTACGAGCGGGAACTCGGCAAGGAAGGTTTTTTCGGTCCTGCGACGCAGATGTATCACGCCCACCCGCCGACGGGCTGGATCAAATGGGAGGGCGACCTGCGGCCGCGCGCCTTCGATCTGAACAAGATCAATTCGACGTCCGCCTCGCCGTGGGACGCACCGACGATTCTGTCCAACGCCGCCATGAAGTTCCGCTGGTGGCGGATGGAAGGGCGCATGGATCACCTCGCCCGCAACGCCGATGGTGACGAGCTCATCTTCATTCACGAGGGCGCAGGCGATCTGTTCTGCGACTACGGCCACCTGAGCTTCCGGGACGGCGACTACATCATGTTGCCGCGGTCCACGATGTGGCGGATCGAAGCGACGGAGCCGGTGACGGCGCTGCTGATCGAAGCGACGAACGACAGCTACCGTCTGCCGGAGAAGGGCATCGTCGGAAGACACGCGATCTTCGATCCGGGCGTGCTCGACGTGCCGTCGCTGGACGAGGCGTTCGCGGCGCAGAAGAGCGAGACCGAGACCCGCGTGGTCATCAAACGGGGCGGCAAGCTGTCGACCGTGACGTACCCGTTCAATCCGCTCGATGCAGTCGGCTGGCAGGGCGATCTCTGTCCGGTGCGGGTCAACTGGCGCGACATCCGGCCGCTGATGAGCCATCGCTATCACCTGCCGCCGTCGGCACATACGACCTTCGTCGCCGGACGCTTCGTCGTGTGCACGTTCGCACCGCGGCCGGCCGAGAGCGATCCGGACGCGCTGAAGCTGCCGTTCTTCCACAACAACGACGACTACGACGAGATCATCTTCTATCACCACGGCAAGTTCTTCTCGCGCGACAACATCCATCCCGGGATGGTGACCCTGCATCCCTGCGGCTTTACGCACGGGCCGCATCCAAAGGCATTCGCGCTCGCGCAGCAGTCGAAGGGCGGCCATATCCTGGACGAGGTTGCGGTGATGATCGACACACGCGATGCGGTCGAGGTCGCGAGGCTTCCGGAGGGCGTCGAGTGGCACGGCTATGTCGACAGCTGGAAGCCGAAACAGGCCGCTGCCGAGTAGTCCGTCGTTCTGGTCGCGGGCGGGCCGCGACCGCGCCATCTGAGAAAGGAATCGAGTGATGAAACTCGCAACGCTGAGGGAAGGCGGGCGTGACGGCACGCTCGTGGTCGTGTCACGGGATCTCACGCACGCCGTCAGGGTGCCCAGCATTGCGCCAACATTGCAGGCGGCACTGGATAACTGGAGCGAGGTTCATGCCGAGCTCGCATCCGTCTACCGCTTGCTCAACGAGAATCACCTCGAATGCTGCGGCGACGAGCGCGCGTTCAAGCTGGATCAGCGGGCATTGATGGCGCCGCTGCCGCGCGCCTATCAGTTCGCCGACGGCAGTGCATACCTGAACCATGTCGAGCTCGTCCGCCGGGCGCGGGGAGCGGAAATGCCGCCGTCCTTCCTTACCGATCCGCTCATGTATCAGGGCGCCTCGGACGGGTTTCTCGGGCCGTTCGACGATATCGAGGCCATCGACGAGGCGCATGGAATCGATTTCGAGGCGGAGGTCGCCGTCATCACCGACGACGTGCCGATGGGCGTCACGCCCGAGCAGGCGAGACGGCATATCAAGCTGCTGATGCTCGTGAACGACGTCAGCCTGCGCAATCTGATTCCGGGCGAGCTTGCCAAGGGCTTCGGCTTCTTCCAGTCGAAGCCGGCATCGAGCTGTTCGCCGGTGGCGGTCACCCCGGACGAGCTGGGGACGGCCTGGGATGGCGGGAAGGTCAACCTGCCGCTCGTCACGCATCTCAACGGCGAACTGTTCGGCAGGCCCAATGCCGGCGTCGACATGAATTTCGATTTCGGGCAGCTGATTGCGCATGCAGCGCGCACGCGCCGGCTTTGTGCCGGCACCATCATCGGCTCCGGCACCGTCTCCAACCGGGACCGTTCGACCGGGTCGTCTTGCCTGGCCGAAAAGCGCACGATCGAAACTATCGACCACGGAAAGCCGATCACGCCGTTCATGAAGTTCGGTGATCGTGTCCGGATCGAGATGTTCGACAGCCAGGGGCGCTCGATCTTCGGCGCGATCGACCAGAAGATCGTGAAGTACGTCCCGCGCCAAGTCGGCGCCGCCGCGTAGGGCGTCGACTTAGGCGAAGGGCGGTCTGTGCGGACCCCGCTGCAGGTACGGTTGCGGGAGCTCAATCCGCCGGCACGAACGTCGTCGCCTCAGGGGCGCGCTGCTCGCCTCGCGACAGCAGCCGATCCCCTGAGGGGATGCGCAGCCCCGATAGGGATGCCTCCGGAAATTGCGGTCAAAGCATAGGCGCCCCGCGAACAACGGACTGGTGGCCGGGCGACCGTGTGATAGGTAGTCCCCGTCGGCGCATTTGCGAGGTCGGATCCATGGTATTGGAGCCCGTTACCCTTACCGGGCGGCATGTTGAACTCGTCCCGTTGTCGAGGGAGCATCGCGATGCTCTCGCCGAGGCCGTGCGTGACGGTGAGCTCTGGCGTCTATGGTACACCAACATCCCGCCCCCAGAGGCCATGGCCGCGGAGATCGAACGGCGTCTCAGCCTCCAGGCGGCCGGCTCCATGCTTCCTTTCACGGTCCTGGACGGTCCGGGTGGCCGGCCCGTGGGTATGACCACCTACATGAACATCGACATCGCCGGACCACGCGTGGAGATCGGCTCAACCTGGTACGCGGCTCGCGTCCAGCGTACGGCGCTTAACACCGAGGCGAAGTTCCTGCTGTTGTCGCATGCTTTCGACCGGCTCGGTTGCCTCGCCGTCGAGTTCCGTACGCATTTCATGAACCATGCGAGTCGGCGCGCGATCGAGCGTCTGGGAGCCAAGCTCGATGGCATACTTCGCCACCATCAGCGCATGAAGGACGGAACCATCCGCGACACCTGCGTCTACAGCATCACGGCGCCCGAGTGGCCCACCGTGCGCTCGCACCTGACTTGGCTACTGGAGAAACCGCGCTGACGGTGCCCGCACCCGATTTGACCGGCGGGATAACTCATGGCCGCGCTCGCCCGAGTTGGCGGGACGGATGGGGACTGTTTTTGACGAGCGCTGTGACGATGGGACGCCGCCCGGATCGGTTGATCGCAGCCCTGTCGGAACGTCGGTCGCAAGGAAAGTCTGTCGCAGCCGTAGGGCGGCGGCCGTGACGCGTGCGTATGAAGCGGTCGTCGCCGCCGCGTTCACGGCGCATGGTTGGCATGCGCAGGGCGCGCTGTTACATTCGCCCGCGCAGGAAGGCGTTCAGGGGAAGCGTCCGGATATGAAGCTTCACGGCTATTTCCGTTCATCAGCCGCGTTTCGCGTGCGTATCGCGCTCAACCTCAAGGGCTTGGCATACGAAAACGCGTTTCGGCATCTGCGCAAAGGGGAACAGCGCTCGCCGGACTTTCTGAAGCTCAATCCGATGGGACTCGTGCCGGCCTTCGAGGACGGGCCGCACGTCCTGACACAGTCGCTGGCGATCATCGAGTACCTCGAGGAGACGCACCCGGAGCCGCCGCTTCTTCCGACGTCTCCGGTCGAACGCGCGCGGGTGCGCGCGCTGGGGCTGGCGGTGGCGTGCGAAATCCATCCGCTCAACAACCTGCGGACGCTGCTCTATCTCAAGAACGTGCTGAAGGTGAGCGACCAGCAGCACGACGAGTGGTATCGCCACTGGGTAAGGGAAGGGTTCAACGGCATCGAGGGGATGCTGCAGTCGGGCGGCACGGGACGGTTCTGCCACGGCGACGCGCCGACACTCGCCGATATCTGCCTCGTCCCGCAGGTGTTCAACGCCAAACGCTTCTTCAAGGACGACGAGCTCGCGGCCTGGCCGACGATCATGCGCATCTTCGGCGAATGCATGAAGCTGCCGGCCTTCGACCATGCGCAGCCGTCGAAGCAGCCGGACGCCGAACCTTGAGAACTAGCGGCGCCGCGCGTCGGCGACCAGCTTCTTGAGCGTCTCGAAATCGACGGCGCCGGGGATGATCTGGTTGCCGATGACGAAAGCGGGGGTGCCGGAGATCGACAGTTCCCGGGCGAGCTGACGGTTCCGCTCGAAAACGTCGTCGATCTCGCTTCGTCCCATGTCGGCCTTGAGCCGCGCCGTATCGAGGCCGATGTCGCCGGCGATCCGCAGTACCGTCGCCTCGTCCAGCGTACCGCGGGCGCGCATCAGGGCCTGATGCATGTCGACGTATCGGCCCTGCGCCTTCGCGGCGAGGGCGGCGCGGGCGGCGACGACCGAGTCCGGGCCGAGGATCGGCAGCTCCTTGAACACGAACCGGACGTTGCCGTCTTCCTTGAGCAACCGCGCGAGCGCGCCTGCCACCTGCTTGCAGTAGGGGCACCGGTAGTCGAAGAATTCGACGACGGTGACGTCGCCCCTGGGATTGCCGGCCACCGGAGAGGTCGGATCGTTGAAGATCGCCTCGCGCCGCGATGAAAGCGCGCGACGCTGCGCCGCCTCGGCCTCGGCGCGGCGCTTTTCCTCGAGCCCCTCGATGGCTTCAAGGATCACCTCCGGATTGTTCAGCAGATACTCGCGCACGATCTGCTCGATCTCTTCGCGCGACATGGACGAAGGAGCCGTCTGCGCGATCGCCTGCGGCGCAATCGCGACCGAGCCGACGAGCATCGCCGCGAATGCTGCGGAACGAAGTATCACGAAACTTTCTCCTGTGCCGTTTGCGCCATTGTCGACGAGGAGCGCCGCGCGAACAAGTAACGAGCGCGTCAACGCCTGAGCACGACCTCGGCGACGTAGCCGAGATGGGGCAACTTGCCGTCAGGCGACGGTGGCGGCTGGTACCGGAGACCGCCGACGGCGATGAAACCGATCCGGACGCGCGCGACGGGATCGCGCGGCCAGAACGCGGCATAAAGTGCGGCGAGATCGACGGTTTCCGAATGCCAGCGGCCCGCCGCGTCGCGCGTCGGCGGACGCAGGGACCGGCGGAGGCTGCGCTCGTCGATGGCGATGAACTCGACGAGTGCCTCTTTCGGCCGCATCGTTCCGATTCCGCCGAAATGCAATTCGATGATGCGGTCATGCGGCGGATAGTCGGTCGCGATCGCACCGACGAGGCGGTCGACGAGCTGGGCACCTCGCGACGGACCGTCGCTGAATCCGACGACGATGCGCAGGCCACGCGGCAGCCCGTCGCCGGCGCCGCCGCCGAGGAGGGTAGGTTCGAGGAACCAGCGCCAGCTCAGATGCGGCGTCGCCAGAAGCGGGACATCGAGACGCCGGCCGAGCAGGGCGCCCGGCGATTCGATCCGCAGCACCGGCATGCCCGAGACGTCGACCACGGCCGTCGCATTCGGCGCATCCGTCGGCACGAAAAACCAGTCGGTCGACGCCGTGGCCGGCCGAAAGTCGCGATCAGGTCCGATGACGAGGGCGCCGCCGTTGCCGAACGCCGGCAGGGGCGTGGAGGCACTGCTGCAGGCGGCAACCAATCCGGCCGCAAGCAGCGACAGGACAAACGCCATGGCCGGACCGTTGGGGCGGTGCCATCCGACGTGCTTTCCCCCCATGCGCCCACCCGTGTGCGCCGGCGTCCGGTCAGTTTTCCTTGTCGGCGGCCCGCTCCGCCGCCTGACGGATATCCTGGGCGCGCAGCCATCCCGACGATCCGTTGGGAAGCTGGCGCTCGGCGCGTTCGGCGAAGGCGCGGGCCTCGCCGTAGCGGCGCTGCAGCAGGGCGCGCTCGGCCTGGGCGAGCGATGCCATGCCGAGCTGGCCGTCGCGGCCATAGGCAACCGCGAGGAGGCGCCACAGCTCCGGGCTCTCGTTCTCCCGGCGCCGGGCATGCTCCAGATTGGCGATCGCCGCCTTCAGGAGTTGCGGATCGTCGCGCTCGATCTGGACGCGGGCGAGGTCGATGCGGAGCAGCGGCTCGTCCGGCAGAAGTTCGACGGCGCGCTGGTACGGCGGAAGTGCTTCCGCCGCCTTGCCGCTTTCGAACAGGATCTGTCCCTTGAGCTCGTGGAAGTAGCCATCGTCCGGTCGCTCGGCGATCAGGCCGTCGATCAACGCGAGGGCGCGCGGGTAGTCGGGACGGCGCGAATAGGCGATCGCGCGCGCGTAGCGCGCGTCGATGGCCGGGTCGTTCTCCTTGTAAATCTGCAGTGCGCGGCCGGGCTCGATGAAGCCGATCAGCTTGGCCCGCATGCGCCGATGCATTTCCGCGAACTCCGGCGGCAGCGGGGCGTCGGCGTACTTGGACCGGGTCAGGAAGTCGCGCACGAACTCGACGCGGTCGCGGCTGATCGGATGGGTTCGGACGTAGGGATCCTGACGGCCGACGGTCAGCAGTTCCTGATCCGCAAGGATGTCCAGGAACTCCATCAGGCCACGTGCCGACTGTCCCGACCGTTCGAGCAGGTTGACGGCCGCCTGGTCCGCCTGGCGCTCCATGTCGCGGGTATAGGCGAGCAGCCCGCGCTCGCTCATATGCTGGCCGCCCATCATGATCGCAGCACCGGCATCCGGCCGGCCGGTCGCGACGGCAGCGGCTGCGCCGAGCACCATGGCAATGATGCTCTCGGCCGAAGCGTTGGCCAGACCTTCGCGCAGGCGGGCAAGATGCCCGCCGGAAATGTGGCCGGTCTCGTGCGCGATCACGCCGATGACCTGGCCCGCATGCTCGGCGCGCATCAAGAGACCGGTGTTGATGAACATGTTGAGGCCGTTCGCGACGAAGGCGTTCAGCGACCGGTCGTTAACCAGATGAACGCGAATCGCCTGCGGGTCCAGTCCGGCCGCGCTGAAAAGTGGCGTTGCATAAGCGCGGATGATACTTTCTATCTCCGCGTCGCGAATCATGGAGATTCGCTGCTGCGCGGCGACCGGCGCCAACCCCAATAGCCCGATCGCGGCAAGCGCGCCGGTCAAACGGAAAAAAATGCGCCTGATCAAAGGTGAAGGTTCCTAGTTTGAAGTCTAAACGTAAGCACGTCGCGCGACTGCGTCAACGCACGTCCGCTGTATTTTCTCTGATAGCGGCCGCGCTTCTCTCCGGTTGCGGAACGCAGTCGCAACCGGACGACGTATTGGCCGTCGACAGTTTCGTGGGCACGGTAATTGCCGACGAGCCGCAGGCGGCGATGATCGGCCGGGACATCCTGGTTGCAGGTGGCACGGCCGCCGACGCGGCGGCGGCGACGTACTTCGCGCTCGCCGTGACCATGCCGTCGAGCGCCGCACTCGGGGGCGGGGGCATGTGCCTGAGCTATCGGGTCGACGGCGGTCGCATCGAAGCGCTCGACTTCGTCGCGCGCCCGTCAGCGACGCCGGGCGCCGCCGCCGTGCCGGCCGTCGCGCGCGGTATGTTCAGTCTGCAGGCGCGCGACGGACGTCTGCGCTGGAGCCAGGTTGTCGCGCCGGCCGAAGGGTTGGCCCGTTTCGGCGTGTCGGTCTCCCGTGCGCTCGCCAAGGAACTGGCCGCCGCGCCCGATGTCCTCGCACAGGATCCGGAAGCAAAGCGCATCTTCTTCCGCCCCGATGGCACGCCGCTTCGCGAGGGCGACAGGCTCGTGCAGCCGGATCTGGCGACAGTGCTGGGCGCGCTGCGCACCTACGGTCCGGCGGCACTGGAGAACGGTCCGTTGGCGAGTCAGTTCGCCAGTGCCGCCGCCGCCGTGGGCGCCACGTTCACGCCCGACGAGATCGGCGCGAATGCACCGAGCTGGCGCGGCACGGTCGCGGTCCGGCACGAGAACGTCATCGTCCATTTCGCGCCGCCGCCGGCCGTTGCCGGCGTCGTCGAGGCGCAGACTTTCGCGATGCTGGCACCGCGCTGGCGTCGCGCACCGGCGGAGGAGCGGGCTCACCTGTTCATCCAGGCGAACCTGCGGGCCATCGCCGACCGGCAGAACTGGCTCGCGCCGGATCTGTCCTCGACGCGGGCGATCGCGGATATCGTGGGCGCACAGCACATCGACGAGCTGATGGCAACCTACCGGGCCGATCAACGCAACGCACCCGTACCGGCATCGGCAAGCGAATCGTTAGCGAGCGCTGCGGCGGATCTGGCGCCCGCGACGACATTCGTCGCGGTGGACCGCCGCGGCAACACCGTCGTCTGCGCCGTAAGCCTGCATGCGCCGTTCGGTATCGGTCGCATCGCGCCCGGAACCGGCGTGTTCCTTGCCGCTGCACCCGACGGAGACGCGCGCAGCGTGCAGACCTTCGGTCCGATGCTCGCGGTACGTGCGCGGAGCGCGGGCCCCGTGTTCGCCGGCGCGGCCTCGGGCGGCTGGGCGGGGGCGAGTGCCCTGATCCAGGTGGCGCTTCAGACGATCGTCGATGACCGGCCGCTCGACCAGGCCATGCGCGCGCCGCGTGTTCACGCCGCCGGCAACCCCGATCACGTCTTCGCCGAACCGACGGCCCAAGGGCCCGTCCCCGGGCTTGCATCCCGCGGCTACAATGTGACGACGGGCCCGTCGCTCGGTCGCGTCAATGCCCTCTATTGTCCGGAGGCATTTGATGCGCCGGGCCGGTGCGATTTCAGCGCCGACCGGCGCGGCGACGGTCTCGCGGCTCGAGGGTGACGTCGTGACGATCAAAGTCGCGCGGCGCAGCGGAATCGCGCCGTTTATCGTGATGGACGTGATGCGTGAGGCGAATGCGCGCGATCGTTCCGCGCGTTCGGCGGCGGAGCGCGTCGTCCACCTCGAGGTCGGACAGCCTGGAACCTCGGCGCCGCAGGCGGTCGTCGAAGCCGCCGCCCGCGCGCTTCGGAGCGAAAGGCTGGGCTATACCGAGGCGCTGGGCGTACCGGCCCTGCGCGAGCGCATCGCGCAGCACTATCGCGAGTACTATGGAACCCACGTCGCGCCGGAGCGGGTCGTCATCACGACCGGCTCGTCGGGCGGTTTCCTTCTGGCGTTTCTCGCCGCATTCGATCACGGCGACCGGGTGGCGCTGGCCGAGCCGGGCTATCCGGCCTATCGCAACATTCTGACCGCTCTCGACATCACGCCCGTCGGCCTGCCGACAGAGGCGGCGAGCCGATTTCAGCCGACCCCGGCGCTTCTCGATCGCGCCGGGCGAATCGATGGCCTGATCGTCGCAAGCCCGGCGAATCCGACCGGCAGCATGATGTCGCCGGACGAACTCGCCGAGATTGCCGGCTGGTGCCGCCGGCACGGCGTCCGCCTCGTATCGGACGAAATCTATCACGGCATCACCTACGGCATGCCGGCGGCGACGGCGCTCGCCTACAGCGACGAGGCGATCGTCATCAACAGCTTCTCGAAATACTACGCGATGACGGGGTGGCGGCTCGGCTGGATGATCGTGCCGCCGGACCTGGTGCGTGCGGTCGAGGTGCTCGCCCAAAACCTCTTCATCTCGGCACCGACGCTGCCCCAGCTCGCAGCACTTGCGGCGTTCGATGCGCGCGCCGAGCTCGATGCGAACGTCGCACGTTATCGCGCGAACCGCGATCTTCTGCTCGCGGAACTGCCGAAGGCCGGCTTCGACCGTTTCGCACCGGCCGACGGCGCGTTCTATCTATACGCCGATGTCGCGCACCTGACCAATGACAGCGAGGCGTTCTGTCAGCGCATGCTTGCCGAGGCAGGCGTTGCGGCGACGCCGGGCACCGATTTCGATCCGGCGCGCGGGCGTGCCTATGTGAGATTCTCCTATGCCGGGACCACGGACGACATGATCGAGGCCACGCGCCGCCTTCGCGCCTGGCGGCGTTGAAAACGAAGAGCTGAAACGAAGAAGGGCAGGGCGCGTGACCGAACCGTTTCGACGGGGCGTCGAATAAAGACTCGCGTCGCGCCTCCGTCGCCGCTCGCCGTACAAATGCCGGCACGCCCGCGGTTCGGTCCCGGCATGCCGCAATTCCTGCAGGCCGGATGCCGGCGACGGTCGACCTGAAGTCCCGCAACGATCCCGATCAGCGGCAGGCTCGGGGCGGATACGCCAGCGATCGATTTTCCGTTACAGGCGAGTTCCCAGCATCCCATCGGGGATGCTGGGAGACCGCCTATGCGTTGCGAGGTTTCGCCTGCAGAAGCTCAGCGCGTGAGACGTCGCCACCAGCCACGGCGCGGCGGCGGTGGCGGTTCCTCCGACGGTGCCGGCGTCTCGGGCGCGCTCGTCTCGACTATCGGCGCGTTTTCGGGCGCGGGGCTGTCGGCCGCGCCGGTCTCGACTGCCGGCACGTTCTCCGACGCCGGACTCTCGGCCGCGTGCGACTCGCTTTGCGATTCGGCCGGAACCGGTTCGGCCCGATGCTCGGGCGATGGCCGCGGTGCTTCCGTCACGACGCCTTCCGCAGGTCGAGCCTGATGTTCGTGTCCGGTCTGCTGTTCCTCCGGAAAACGCTCGGCACGTCGATTCCACGGCCAGTCGTAAGCATCGCCCGGACCTTCGACGACGGGATGCGGCCGGGGCCATTCCTCGTGGCTCTCTTGGCCGGGCGCCTGTTCGTGGGCGACTTCTTCCTGATGGCGATGGCGCGGGTCCGCGAACGGATCGTCATGCCCTTCCGCGGCCTGCCCTTCGATGACGCGGCGCCCACGACGACGGCCGCCCCGCCGGCCGCGACGCCGCCGGCGCGGTTGCCCCTCGCCGGTGCCATGCTCGTCAGGGCCTGCCGCGGCCTGGTCCGGCTCTGCGACTGCTTCTTCGACTTCGCCGTCCGCTTGGCTCATGTCCTCCGACGGCGCGGCAGTCGCCTCAGACGGTGGCGTTTCCGAATCTGCAGACGCGGCCTGCACGGCCTCGGCGCTCCGCTCCTCACCGCCACGGCCGCGGCGCCGACGGCGCCGACGGCGGCGGCGGTGACCGTCACCATCGCCGGCATCGCGTGCGGCCTCGGCCGTCACGTCGCCGGTGGTCACCTCGCCCCCATCGGCGGCGCTCGTTTCGGCGGTTTCGTGAACCGGCTCGCTCTCATCTGCCGCCTCGACGTTCACTGCCGGTGCGGGGAGGGAGGCCTGCCCCGGCAGCGGTTCTCCCGCCTGGCGCGTCCGAACCCGTTCCAGCCGGTAGGCCGGCGGAATGAGCGTGTCGTCCCGACTGAACGTCACCCGCAGACCGAAGCGGGCCTCGATGCCGGCAAGCGCTTCGCGCTTCTGGTTGAGGACGTAAAGCGCCACGTTGGTCGGCACGTGCACGACGGCCTCGGCCGTGCGCATCTTGACGCCTTCCTCCTCGATCGCACGAAGCACATGAAGCGCGGCGGATTCCGTCGAGCGGATGAAGCCGGTGCCGGCGCAATGCGGACAGCGCTCCGACGACACCTCGAGCAGGCTGGGACGGAGGCGCTGTCGCGACAGTTCGAGCAGGCCGAACGGCGAGATTCGTCCGATCTGGATCCGCGCACGATCGCTCTTCATCGCCTCCTTGAGGCGTCGCTCGACCGCATGCTGGTTGCGCACGTCCTCCATGTCGATGAAGTCGATCACGATGAGGCCAGCAAGGTCGCGCAGGCGCAGCTGCCTGGCGATCTCGTCGGCCGCCTCGAGATTCGTCTTGAGCGCCGTCTCCTCGATGTGGCGCTCGCGCGTCGCCCGCCCGGAGTTGACGTCGATCGAAACCAGCGCCTCCGTCGGATTGATCACGATGTAGCCGCCGGACTTCAGGCGGACGGTCGGCGCATGAATTTCCTCGAGCTGCGATTCGACCTGGAAGCGCTGGAAAAGCGGCACCGTCGGGTCGTTGTACAGATGGATCCGGTCGACATGGCTCGGCATCAGCGTCTTCATGAACGCTTTCGCCGCCCTGTATCCGGCCTCGCCTTCGACCAGAATCTCGTCGATGTCACGTGTGTAGAGATCCCGGATCGCCCGCTTGATCAGATTGCCTTCCTCGTAGATGAGCGCCGGCGCGGTCGAATTCAGCGTCGTTTCGCGGATCTCGTCCCATTGACGCAGGAGATATTCGTAGTCCCGCTTGATCTCGGCCTTCGTACGCTCCATGCCCGCGGTGCGGAGGATCACCGCCATGCCCTCGGGGACATCAAGCTCCTCCATGATGGCCTTCAGCCGCTTGCGGTCCTGGGCGTTGGTGATGCGGCGGGAGATGCCGCCGCCGCGCGCCGTGTTCGGCATGAGGACGCAGTAGCGGCCCGCAAGGGACAGATAGGTCGTGAGAGCGGCGCCCTTGTTGCCGCGCTCCTCCTTCACGACCTGGACCAGCAGCACCTGACGCCGCTTGATGACCTCTTGGATCTTGTAGTGCCGCAGCGGACGGAACCGCTTGCGCGTTTCCACGGCCTCCACATCCGCATCGTCACCTCCCACGGACTCGACGGGAGGGGGTTCGGACTCGGGCGTCTCAAGGGTTTCAACTGCGTCTGCCACGGACGCCGCATCGTCCGACGGCGTTTCCGCCGCCGCGGCCTCGTCCTCGACGGCCCCGATCGGAGAAGGCTCCTGCGCGAGGTCGGGTGCAGCCTCGTCCGGCCGAGCGATCGTCTCGGTCGTCTCAACCGTCTCGGCAGTTCCAACAGTCTCGGCAGCCCCAGCACTCTCGACAGTCCCGGCCGTCTCGACAGCCGGGCGCTCGACCGAATCGTGTTCCGATTCGGCAGGTCCGGGCGCACCGAGCGACTCATGCATTTCCTGGGGAGCCGCCCCGACCGTGAACCACGGCCTGTGCTCGAGCGGGACCGTGTAATTATCCGACCCCGAATCCGTTGCCGCTGTCGAATCCGTTGGCTCCGACGCAGCTGACGGGGCCGTTTCGGCGCCTTCGGCAGAAGGCGCTATGCTAGCGTCGGGGCTGCCGGTGCCACCATCCTCCAATGGCGCAGCGGTCGCGCCTTCGTCCGTCTCCTCCCGGTCCGGCGGACGCGACTCGTCAAGCGCCTCGTCCTCCTCCTCGGCTCTCTGCGCGGCGAGCAATGCCTCCCGGTCGGCGACGGGAATCCGCCAATAGTCCGGGTGTATCTCGCTGAAGGCGAGAAAGCCGTGCCGGTTTCCGCCGTATTCGACGAAGGCTGCCTGTAGCGACGGTTCAACCCGGGTGACTTTGGCGAGGTAGATGTTTCCTTTGAGCTGTTTCTTGGTCGATGTTTCGAAGTCGAATTCTTCAATCCGGTTGCCGTTGAGCACGACCACCCGGGTCTCCTCCGGGTGCGTCGCGTCGATGAGCATACGTTTGACCATTCTTGCGATATCTCCAGTAGCCGCGCCACGGCGCGCATAAACGGCAGGCGCGAACCCGTCGGCGGGTCCAGCGGTTGCGCTTGGGCGCGCGGCGCCAATGTTCGAATCCCTGCGGATCGACAGCCCGACCTGGGTGGCCCACGGCCATCCTCAGTCCTTCCTGCAGGTCCAGTAGCAAACCGTTGGTCAGGTTGGTCACGGTCGGCGGCCGATCCCGGCGTATCCGTTTCGTTTCTCTCTCGTCCGCGGAAGCGCCCCTTGCGGGCGCGCCGGGCGCCACCGTTCCGGTCCGGAATGGGGCTGCCATATGCGAACGGAAATAAAATAGTCAGCGGATCAATCAACCACAATGACATAATGACCCGTCGCCGAAGCGTGGCCGGAACGGGGTTGAAATCCATTTGAAATCAGTGGTATGCGTATCGATCCGCAACTAAAACTGAAGCCAATGTGGCGTTTCTTCGGACGGCTGGCATGGGGGATCCTCGTCGGTGCCGTCGTCCTCGGAACTGTTTTCAAGGCTGACGCACGCCCCGCGGTCACGTCGGTGAGCTTCGCCGACAAGGGTGGCTTCACCCACCTCGTGGTCGAGCTTACCGACAGAGCAGAATACCGCGTTTTTGTGCTGAGTGAGCCGATGCGGCTGGTCATTGATCTGCCGCCGCTCGACTGGCGGCTCCGCGGCGGGCAGGGTGTGGCACATGGCTTCATCGCCGGCTACCGGTTCGGTCAGTTCGATGCCACCACCAGTCGTTTGGTGCTGGATCTTGCCGAACCGGCCCGCGTCCGGCGTTCCGGTTACGAATTGTCCGTCGGGCGTCAGCGCCTCGTGTTCGAGCTCGAGCGTGTCAGCATGGAAGCTTTCCTGGCGGACGTGCAGCCTTGGACGGCATCGGGCGCGATGCTCAAGGCGTCGACCGTGTCGTCGCCGCGCGCGGCGGGACCGTCCACATCCGCCGATCAGGCCGGGGTATCGAGCTTGGCCGCGCTGCCGGGGCCGCCGCCACCGGCGCCGCGTGCGACGATTGCGCCGGCTGCGGCTTCGGCGACCGGTGCGGCAAGATCAGGAGGGCAGCGTGCCGCCGGCAAACGGGTGGTCGCCGTCGACGCCGGCCATGGCGGTGTCGACCCGGGGGCAATCGGGACACGCGGAACCTATGAAAAGGACATCACGCTCGCCGTCGCCCGCGAGCTGCGACGACAGCTCGAAAGAACGGGCCGTTATCGCGTCGTGATGACGCGTGACGACGACATATTCGTGCGACTGCGTGACCGCGTCGCCCGGGCGAGAGCGGCGAATGCGGAGCTTTTCGTGTCGATCCACGCGGATTCGATCGCTTCGTCGAGCACGCGCGGCGCGAGTGTCTATACCCTCTCGGAGACCGCGTCGGACGCGGAGGCAGAGGCCCTGGCCGCTCGTGAGAACTACGCTGACATCATTGCGGGGGTGGATCTCTCCGCCGAGAACAAGGAAGTCGTCAGCATTCTCATCGACCTTGCGCAGCGTGAAACCATGAACCTTTCGGCCGCGTTTGCCTCGATATTGGTCGATGAGCTCGGGCGCGATATCCAGCTTCTGCCCAACCGGCCGCACCGGTTTGCGGGGTTTACTGTCCTGCGTGCGCCCGATGTGCCGTCGGTGCTGATCGAGCTTGGATATCTGTCGAACCCGAATGACGAGAAGCTCCTTGTCCGCCCGCAACACCGCTCCAAGGTGGCGGCGGCCATCGTCCGGGCCATCGACCGGTACTTCGCAAGCAAGGGCCGGTCATAACCTGGCCACAGTTATAGGGCTACGTTAACTGTCGACCGGCTACAATAAAGGCGGGTTTGCCCGATTTCCGGCGCCTGTTGGCCGGCGGACCGATGGAAGATGCGCAAGCTGTTGATAAGATTGCTTATTCTTCTTGTGCTCGCGGCCATGCTCGGGGCCGGCGGCGGGCTTGCCGTGCTGTGGTACTTCGCGCGCGGGTTGCCCGATTATCAGCAGCTCGCCGACTATGAGCCCCCGGTGCTCACACGCGTCCACGCAGGCGATGGCCGCATCCTGGCCGAGTTCGCAATCGAACGCCGGCTGTTCGTCCCTGTGAGCGCGATGCCGCGCCACGTCATCCAGGCCTTCATCTCAGCCGAGGACAAGAACTTCTGGACGCATCCGGGGATCAGCATTCCCGACATTTTGCGCGCGGCCGTCTTCAATCTTCTGCACCGCGATCGGCGGCCGGTCGGTGCCTCCACGATCACGCAGCAGGTCGCCAAGAATTTCCTGCTGACGAACGAGGTATCGCTGGAGCGCAAGGTGAAGGAGGCGATCCTTGCCTTCCGCATCGAGCAGGCGCTGAGCAAGGAGCGCATCCTCGAACTCTATCTAAACGAGATCTATCTCGGTTTCGGGGCCTACGGCGTCGCTGCGGCGGCCCTGAACTATTTCAACAAGTCACTGGATGAATTGACGATCGCGGAAGCAGCGTTTCTGGCGGCGTTGCCGAAGGCGCCCAGCAACTATAATCCGATCCGCTATCCCGAGACGGCAAAGGCGCGGCGCGACTGGGTCATCGGGCGCATGCTCGAAGACGGGGCCATCACCAAAGCCGAAGCTGAGATGGCGCGCCAAACGCCGCTTCAGGTCCGCTCGCGCAGCGAGATCGAAACCGTTCGTGCCGATTATTTCACCGAAGAAGTACGCCGCGAGCTTTTGCAGCGCTTTGGCGAGCGGGGTCTTTACGGCGGCGGACTGTCGGTTCGCACCACTCTTGATCCGAAGCTGCAGGAAATCGCCGTCAGCGCCCTCCGCAACGGCCTGATCGCCTATGACCGGCGCCATGGCTGGCGCGGGCCGATCGCGCGCATCGATCCGGGTATCGGCTGGGAACGTCGCGTGCAGGCAACGGCGCGGCCGGCAGGCCTGCTGCCGGAGTGGCAGCTCGCGGTCGTCCTCGACATCAACGATGCGGGGGCCGAGATCGGACTTGCCGACGGCACGCGCGGCTTCATCCCGTTCTCGGAGATCCAGTGGGCGCGCCAGCCGCTCGAGGAGCAGCGCCTCGGGCCGCCGTTGCGGCACCCTTCGGATGCACTCGCGGCCGGCGACGTCGTTGCGGTCGAGCAGCTCGCTCAAGACGGGCGGGACGACCGTGCGCTTTACACCCTCAGGCAGATCCCGAATGTCGGCGGGGCGGTCGTCGTGCTCGATCCGCATACCGGTCGCGTGCTGGCGATGGTCGGCGGCTGGCGCTTCGAGGCGAGCCAGTTCAACCGCGCGACCCAGGCGCAGCGTCAGCCCGGTTCTTCGTTCAAACCTTTTGTTTATCTGGCGGCGCTCGACAACGGCTTTACGCCGTCGAGCCTTGTCCTCGACGCGCCGATCGTCATCGATCAGGGACCGGGTCTTGGCCGCTGGAAGCCGGCCAACTACACGCGGAACTTCTTCGGGCCAAGCCCGTTGCGCGTCGGCATCGAACAGTCCCGCAACCTGATGACGGTCCGTCTTGCACAGTATGTCGGCATGGACAAGGTCGCCGAATACGCGGAGCGTTTCGGGATCTACGACGATCTGCCCGAGCATCTGTCGATGGCGCTGGGCGCGGGCGAGACCACGTTGCTGCGCATGACGACGGCCTACGCGATGATCGTCAACGGCGGCAAGCGCATCCGGCCGACGCTGATCGATCGCGTTCAGGACCGCAACGGCCGCACGATCTTCAAGCACGATACGCGGCCATGCGAAGAGTGCCGGGTCGAGTATTGGGCGAATCAGCCGGTGCCGACACTGCCGGACCTGCGGGAGCAGGTCATCGACGCCGCGACAGCATATCAGATGGTCAGCATGCTGCAAGGCGTGGTGGAACGCGGCACGGGGCGGCGGATTCGGGAGATCGGCAAGCCGCTCGCCGGCAAGACCGGAACGACGAACGACAGCTTCGATGCCTGGTTCATCGGGTTTTCACCGGATCTGGTCGCCGGCGTATTCGTCGGTTTCGACACGCCGCGCACGCTGGGGCCGAACGAATCGGGCTCAAGCGTCGCCGTGCCGATCTTCAAGGACCTGATGGCCGAGGCCCTCAAGGATCGACCGGCCGTGCCGTTCCGCATTCCGCCCGGCATTCGCCTCGTGCGTGTGAACCCCGCCACCGGACTTGTCGCGCATCCCGGTGATCGCAGTGCGATCTGGGAGGCGTTCAAGCCGGGAACCGAGCCGACCGTGGCGGGGCCCGTGCTCGATGACAGCGCAGCTGAAGCACCGTCCACCCATCCCATTCCCGCGAGCGGCACGGGTGGGCTCTACTAGCCGTGGGAGGCGTCCGGGTAATGGCCGGATCAACTGGACAGCATGCGTTTGATGCGCTGGATGTCGGGCAACGACATTGCGCCGACGCTGGCCGAGACGGCCTCGGCGTAGCTGCGAGCCTCGTGCGCTGCCCGGCGCGCGGCCGCGATGCGCGAAATCGTGCGGTCGTGTCTTTCCTCGAGCGCAAACATCGCGATGGCGCGCGCCGTCGCCGCCCGCACCGAGACCGCCAATCGGCGACGCGGAATCCATGGCACCTTCGCGCTGGCAGGGATGCGCGGATGCGATGCGGCAGGAAAGGGCACGATGGTCGCCATCGCTCGCCTCGGCTGACGCCGCAGTGTCGCGCAGACCGTTGGTCTCTCGCTACTGTCGGTTGCGGCAGGGGCAGCTACCCGTAATGGTTGCACGGGGTGTGCTTGGTCTACCTCGCCCGCGTAGTGGCAGCGGCGCGCAGCATGCGCCCCCTTGCGCGGGAGGGGGCGGAAAGGGGTAAATTGCCCCCCGAGCTTCGACACTCGACATATTCCGTTCGACACTCGACATATTCCGGGTGTCGGGCTTTTGGTTTGAACGCAACACGCAATAGGGACAAATGCGCGCTGAAATCGCCGAGATTGCCGCCGAGATCAAGCAGTCGTTGGGACTGCTGAGGAGGCATCTTTGACTACGATAACGCCGTAAAACGACTCGCCGAACTGAACGCGCGGGCGGAAGATCCCGCGTTGTGGAATGATCCGACCAAGGCGCAAGCCGTTCTGCGCGAGCGTGCGCATCTGGACAAGGCGCTGAACAGCGTCCGGACCCTCGAGGCGGAACTCAACGACACCGTAGGCCTGATCGAACTCGCCGAGGCCGAAGGTGACCAGGCCGTGCTTGCCGATGCCGAGGAGGCGCTGCGCCGGCTCAAGGACAGTGCCGCCAAGCGCAGCCTCGAGGCATTGCTGTCGGGCGAGGCCGACGCGAACGACGCCTATCTGGAGATTCACGCGGGCGCCGGCGGGACCGAGAGCCAGGACTGGGCGCAGATGCTGCTGCGGCTCTACATGCGCTGGGCGGACGCGCACGGATACAAGGTCGAGTTCGAGGAGGAGAGCCCGGGCGAAGAGGCCGGGATCAAGTCCGCGACGATCAAGATCATTGGACCGAACGCCTATGGCTGGCTGAAGACCGAGTCGGGCGTTCACCGTCTCGTGCGCATCTCGCCGTTCGATGCGAATGCACGTCGGCACACGAGCTTTGCCTCGGTCTGGGTCTATCCGGTGGTGGACGACACCATTGATATCCAGATCAACGAGGCCGACGTCCGCACCGACGTGTACCGTGCGTCGGGGGCAGGGGGGCAGCACGTCAACAAGACCGAAAGCGCCGTGCGTCTGACGCACATACCGACCGGCATCGTCGTTGCCTGCCAGAGCGAGCGTTCGCAGCACAAGAATCGGGAGCGTGCCTGGAAGATGCTCAAGGCGCGGCTCTATGAGCTCGAGCTGCAGAAACGCGAGGCGGCGGCTCGAGCCGAGCACGAATCCAAGAGCGAAATCGGCTGGGGGCACCAGATCCGTTCGTACGTGCTGCAGCCCTATCAGCTGGTCAAGGACCTTCGCACCGGCGTCGAAACCAGCGACACGAGCGGCGTGCTGGACGGCGACATCGACCAGTTCCTCGAAGCGTCTCTTGCGGCGCGTCTCAAAGGCGGTGTCGGACGCACCGAGGCGGCGGCGGAGTAGCACCGAAGCAAGGAGTGGCGATTTCGGAGACGGGAGGAGACAACGCGATGAAGTACGTCCTGCTCGGTACGCTCAATGCGGCGACGATGACCAAACAGGAAAAGCGCACGACGACGGCGCGTGCCAAGCTGAAGGAACTCGGGATCAAGCTGGACAGCGTGTACTACACGCAGGGACCCTACGATTTCGTCGATGTCGTCGACGCCCCGACGCCCGAGGCGGTTCTCGCGTTCTCCGTCTGGTACGGCCAGCAGGGGTATGGTCGCATCCAGTCATTGCCCGCTTTCGACGAGCGGACGATGGTAAAGTCGCTGGCAAAGGCGGGCGTACGCGGCCGCCGCGCAGCCCGATAGCGTGGTGCCGATCCCGTCGGGCGGGAGCCGGCCGCAATCCGACGCCCGGGCCGCGTTCCGCGACCCGGGCGTTTCGCATTACAGGGCTTTGGCCGCTTCGAGGACCTTGTCGACGTGGCCCGGTACCTTCACGCGTCGCCATACGCCCCGGATCACGCCATTGCGGTCGATCAGGAACGTGGCGCGGTCCATGCCCATGTAGGTCCGGCCGTAATTGCTCTTCTCGATCCAGGTTCCGTAGGCCTGCGCGACCTTCGCCTCGCTGTCGGAGGCCAGCCGGAACTTGAGTCCGTACTTCTGCTTGAACCGGTCGTGGCTCGCTGGACTGTCGCGCGAGATCCCGATCACCTCGGCGTCCAGTCGGGCGAAATCCGGCAGCATGTCGTTGAAGCCGCAGGCCTCCTTCGTGCAACCCGGCGTGTCGTCCTTCGGGTAGAAATAAAGCACGACGTTCCGGCCCCTGAAATCCGACAGGCGAACGGTCTGTCCGCCGTCGGCGGGAAGGGTGAAATCCGGCGCCGGATCGCCGACGCCTGGACCCGCTGTCCGGCTCGTGACGGGCTTAGACACCGCAGCGGCCTTGGCACCGGGCCGGCGGGTGGCCTTGGGCGCGGCTTTCTTTCTTACAACTTTCTTCTTTGCGGCTTTCTTGGTCGTTGCGGCTTTTTTCGCCGCAGCCTTCGTCGCGGCCCGCCTGACGGTCTTACGCCTTGCGGGCGCCGTCCGCGCGGCCGTCTTTCGCGCGGGGGTTTTCTTTCCTCTCGCGGCCATCTCGCCTGCTCCTGTGGTCAGTTCATTGTGATGCAGCACGTGCCTGGGCCGAGTCCGGCGGCACCGGCAGCATCCTGTCGAACAGTGCCTGTACGGCCGCGGCACGCGCCAGGATTGTGGATTGGAGCGCGTCGAAGTCAACCGCCCCGATGGCGCGCGCGAGCAACGGGCGGATCTCGGTCGGCGCCGCATCGGGGTCGAACTCCCCTTCGTGAATGAGGCGCAGCACGGCCTGCAGTGTCTGCCACAGGTGAAGCGCGTCGATGAGCAGCGCGGCGTCATCGCCCGGCAGCAGGCCCGCCTGACGGGCCTTTTCCAGCGCTTCCCGCGTGTTCGTCGCGAGGATTTCCGGGTGCTCGTGCGCATGACGAAGCTGCAGGTACTGCGCGATGAACTCCACGTCGATCAGCCCCCCGCGCCAGTGCTTGATGTTCCATGGCGTCGGTGCCGGATGCTCGCGGCTCATGCGTGCGCGCATGTTCGCGATGTCGGCAACGAGCGACGTCGGATCGCGTTTGCGCGTCAGGACTTCCCGTATCAGCTGTCCGACGCGGCGTTGCAGGTCGGGCGGTCCGCAGACCGTCCGGGCGCGCGTCAATGCCATATGCTCCCACGTCCACGCCGACTCGCGATGATACATGGCAAAGGCCTCGAGACTGGTCGCGATCGGCCCCTTGGTGCCGGACGGCCTCAGGCGCATATCGACGTCGTAAAGCCGTCCCTCGCCGGTAAGCGCCGTAACGGCGTTGATGAACCGGTTGCTGAGCCGCGTGTAGTAGTGACTGACGGGAAGGGGACGGTCGCCGTCCGATGCCTCGACCGAGGGGGGCGCGTCATAGAGCAGGATCAGGTCCAGATCGGACGTGACCGTCATCTCGCGGCTGCCGTGCTTGCCGAGGGCGATGACGACCATCTCGCCGCCCGGCACACGGCCGTGTGACCGCGCGAATTCGGTTTCGACCGCCTGCTGGAGCGCGCCGAGGACGACGTCGGCGATGTCGGCGAGCGCCGCCCCCGCCACCTCGGCACTCGCACGACCGCGGAGCAGGTGGACGCCGACCTGGAACTGCCGCTCGTTCTTCCAGCGCCGGCAGATGTCGAGCACGTCCTGGAAATCGCGGGCAAGCGCCAGTGCCGCCGCGAGATCGTCGGCAAGAGCGTCCCGGCCGGGCAGCATGTCGAAAAACCCGGATGTGAGGACGCTGTCGAGGATCTGCGGGTGACGGCTGAGGGCCTCGGCGAGGCGCGGCGCCGAGCCCATCAGCTCGGCCACGAAATCGAGGAGCGCAGGGTTGGCATGGAACAGCGAGAATAGCTGGACGCCGGCCGGCAGCCGTCCGAGGAACTGGTCGAAGCGCAGGAAGGCCGCGTCCGGCTGATACGCGCCGGCAAAGGCGCGCAGCAAACTCGGCATCAATTCGGTTAGCAGCTCGCGTGCGCGTACGCTGCGCATGGCCCGATAGCGGCCGTGATGCCAGCCGCGCACGGTCGCAGCGACCTTCTTGGCGTCGCGATATCCCATGCTCGCCAATGTCTCCAGCGTCGCCGGGTCGTCGTCGGTGCCGGTGAAGACGAGATTGCCCGGTCCAGACAGCGTCGGCGCTTCCTCGAACAGCTCCGCATAGTGTCGCTCGACCCGGCGCAACGTCGCGAGCATCGCATCACCGAACGTCGCCGCGTCAGCATAGCCGAGGAAAACCGCGAGCGCTTCCATGGCGGCCCCGTCCGCGGGCAGCGTGTGCGTTTGCTCGTCGTTGATCATCTGCAGCCGGTGCTCGACGCGGCGCAGGAATTCATAGGCGTCGACGAGTTCGGTCGCGACCTGCGGCTCGACGCGTCCGGCGGCGGCGAGCGCTCTGAGCGCGGCGCAGGTACCTGACGGGCGCAGCGAAGGATCGCGGCCGCCCCAGATGAGTTGCTGCGTCTGCGCGAAGAACTCGATCTCGCGAATGCCGCCGCGGCCGATCTTGATGTTGTGCCCGGCGAGCGTGACGGTACCGCCCCCGCGATGCGCGTTTATCTGGCGTTTGATCGAGTGGATGTCCTGGATTGCGGCAAAGTCGAGGTGCTTGCGCCACACATAAGGGGTCAGCCGGCGCAGAAATTCGGCGCCGGCCGCGAGGTCGCCCGCAACGGGTCGTGCCTTGATCATCGCGGCACGTTCCCAGTTCTGGCCCAGGCTCTCGTAATAGAGTTCGGCGGCGTCTATCGAGATGGCGAGCGGCGTCGAGGCGGGATCGGGGCGCAGGCGCAGATCGGTGCGCAGGACATAGCCTTCGGCATTCCGCTCGTCGAGAATCTTGACGAGGTTGCGTGCGAGCCGCACGAACGTTTTCTGGAGCGCATCGGGATCGTCGGTCGCGACCCGTTCGACGTCGTAGAGAATGATCAGATCGATGTCGCTCGAGTAGTTCAGCTCGCGCCCGCCGAGCTTGCCCATGCCGAGAACGACCAGACCCGAATCGCGGCACGGATCATCCGGGTACGCGAGACGTATGCCGCCGTTGGCGGCAGCCTCGCGAAGCAGATGGGCCGCAGCCACGTCCACAGCCGCATCGGCGAAGTCGCTGAGGGCGCCGGTAATCTGATGGAGAGACCACTGGCCGCCGATATCGGCAAGTCCGACCGCGAGCGCCACGCGCCTTTTCGCCTGCCGCAAGGCGGTCATCAGGCCGCGCATATCGGTATCCGGGCGATTGAGCGCGCGGATGTCGCGCAGGACGTCGCGAATCACCGGATCGGGACCTTCGCGCAACAATCGGACGGCGAACTCCGGATCCCGGATCAGGCAGTGCGAAAGATACGGACTGTTGCCGAACACCGCGTCGAGGATCCGCTCGCCCGCGGGGCTCGCCGCGACGTCGGCGGCAAATCGCCGGCTCTCCGGATCCGCGATGTCGCTCGCCGCTGCGAGCCAGTGCTCGCGTTCGCGCTCGGCGCGTCGGCGGTCGGCCGCCGACGGCCATGCCGAACGGCCAAATCCATCATAGAGGTCGTGCATCCGGGTTGCTGCCCTTGTCGCCGCTGCAGCTTCAAGGGCCGTGATGCATGGCGTCAAGAGGGATGACGCGGGCCTCCTGGCTACGCCGTCGGCGCAGGACGGCGTTCAACTCGGCGCCGAAGATGAAGACGAGGGAGCTCACGTAGAGAAACATGAGCGTGATGACGATGCCGCCGAGGCTGCCGTAGGTGGCGCTGTAGTTGCCGAGCGTGCCGATATAGATCGAGAATGCACTGGCAACGATGAGCCATAGGACGGTGGTGGCGAGCGCGCCCGGAACGATGTCACGCCAACGCTGCCGCGGGCGCGGCAACCAGCGATGAAGAAGCAGGACGATCCCCGTCACGATCACGGCACCGACCGTGTAGCGTACGACGGCCCAGATGACGCGATAGGCGCTCGGCACGGGCACGAACAGCTCCAGCATGTCCCATAGGACCGGTCCGAGGATGACCGTGACGGACAGGCCCATGATCGCGAACACGGCGAGAAAGACGATGGCGATGCTCTGAAGACGCAACTGCCAGATCGGCCGCGGCTCGACGATCTCATAGGCCTGGTTCAGGGCGGTTCGCAGCGCTTCGATCCCGCTCGACGCGGCCCAGAGCGAACCGATCAGGCCGAACGTCAAGAGACCTCCCTGGCGGTTGGTCAGGACCTCGCGCACGGCGGGGGCGAGCACCAGCGTTACGTCCTGCGGCAGGAAGTCGAACATGAGGTCGACGAAATCGTCCGCCGATGTCGGGTCACCGAGAAAGCCGGCAAGCGCGGCAAGGAAGATCAGGAAGGGGAACAGCGATAGCAGCGCCGTGAAAGCCATGTGGCCGGCGAGCTCGAAGCCGCCCCGATTGCTCAGCGAGACGAGGGCCGGCCAAACATCGGCGACGATGAATCGGCGCAGCCAGATCAGGGCGCGACCTACCCGCGACGCAGCCATGGGCAATGCGCCAGAATAACGGTGCGGCGTGGCCGTTGTTCCGGTAGTCAGGCGTTTGGATGCGGTCTTCGCCGCGCGGCGGCCCGCGTTCGTGCTAAACTTCGGCACCTTCTCCGACCTCCTCTATAGGCGAGCGTCCGCGGTTGATTGATCGGTCCGTCAAACTGTTCCTGGAAGTGCTGGGGGCGCTCATCGTCATTGCGACCGCCGTGGTCGCCGTCGGCGCATGGCGCTTGTCATCGGGCCCGATTTCGCTCGGCTTTCTCACGCCGCTGATCGAGGAGACGATCAATGCCGGCAGCCGTTCGGCATTGGTCGACATCGAGGATACGGTACTCACTTGGCAGGGATGGGGACATACCCTCGACATCCGTGCCCAGGGGGTGCATGTCCGGCGGCCGGACGGGACGCGCATCGCGGACCTGCCCGAGGTCGAGATCAGCCTGTCGGGCCGGGCGCTGCTCCATGGCATGATCGCGCCGACCAGCCTCGAGGTCATCGGCGCTAGGCTGACGCTGACCCGCACAGCGGATGGCGTCTTGGCACTGCCCAGCACCGAGGCGACGGGCGATTCGACGTCGGTGCTCGCCATTCTGCTCGAAGAGCTCCTCACGCCGCCGGACGAGGGGCGGGCAATGGGCTATCTGACGCAGGTTCGCGTCGCGGAGGCCGAAGTCACGTATGCCGACCTCGTCGATGGCCGCGTCTGGCACGCACCGTCGGCCGAGTTCGTCCTGTTCCGCGATCAGGCCGGCGTGCGCGCCGAGGCAAGCCTGCTGGTCGACATCGCGGGGGAGCTGATGCGCCTGGCGGCAACCGGCTTCTATACGCCGGCGACGGATCGCGTCGAGGTGACGGCGAGGACCACGGCGTTTCAGCCCAAGCTGCTCGGTGCCATCGATCCGACGCTTGCGCGACTCCAGGCATTGAGACTGCCGATCAGCGGCGTTCTCCAGGCGCAGTTCGACGGCAGGGGACGCTTTCTCGGCCTGGATTTCGACTTCGCCGGGGCCGACGGAACGCTCAGTGATCAAGAATATTTTCCCGAAGAGGTGCCGATCCGACGTCTGCGCGTACGCGGTCGGGTGGCGGAAGAACTTCAGCACGTGGCGATCGCCGAGGCGACCCTCGATCTCGACGGTCCGGTGATCGAAATATCGGGCGAGGTGACCGGCGTCGGGACGCAGCCGCGCATCGCGGTCGAAGGTGTCGTCCACAAGCTGCCGACCGACGAGCTGCGGCGCATGTGGCCGCGCGGTATCGGCGAGAATGCGCGTCACTGGATTACCGAGAACCTGAGCGGCGGAACGATCGAGGAGACGCGTTTCGAGATCGCCGTGGCGAGTGTCGACCCGTCGTTCTCGTCGGTCGAGCCGGAGCACGTCGATGCGACGATCCGGTTCGCCGACATCGAGGTGAATTATCTGTCGCCGATGCCGAAGGTCCGCAAGGTAAGCGGCACCGGACGCCTCGGGCACACGCGCATCGACCTGGACATCAGCAGTGGCAGCGTCGGCGATCTGCGCGTCGGCGAGGGGACCATCGCCATCACCGGTCTCGGCAAATCGGAGGAATGGATCGACATCGAGCTCGTCGTGCGCGGCCCGGTGCGCAGCGCGCTTCAGCTCGTCGACTCGCCGCCGCTTGGCTTCGTCAAGAAGATCGGATTGTCGCCGGCGGATTTCGGCGGCGAATCCGCAACCCGGCTTCGGTTCCGCTTCCCGCTGATCCAGCGCCTGAAGATCGACGAGATCCAAATCTCGGCTGCCGCCAACATTGCGCATTTCAGCCAGCGACGCGCCGTTCTGGGCCAGGACGCAACGGATGGGACGTTGACGCTGCGCCTGGACCAGCGGGGCATGGACATCGCCGGGCGCATCGTGGTGGCCGGCGTCTCGGCCGAGGTGCAGATGGCCCGCAGCTTTCTTGCAGGAACGCCGGTCGTCGCCCGGACGCGTGCGAAAGCGACGCTCGACGCCGCGGCCCGACGCCACCTCGGGCTCGATTTTGCCCCGTATGTCGACGGTCCCTTGGACGTCAGCGTGACGTACGTGGAGCAGCGCAACCGCCGCAACGAGCTCGTCCTGGATCTTGCGCTCGCCCGCACGACGCTCGCGGTGCCCGAACTCGATTGGCGCAAGGAGGCGGAGACGCCCGGCACCGGGCAGGTACGCCTCATCCTGGTCGACGAGCGGCTCGCGGAGTTGAGCGCTTTCCGGGTCACCGCGGGCGACCTTGTCGTTCGGGGGCGCGGCCGATTCGAGCGCGACGGCAAGACGCTCCGTCAGCTCGAAGTGAGCGAACTCAAAGCGGGGCTCACGGACGCGAGCGGATCGTATGTGCGCGAGGCGGACGGCATTACCATCAAGGTCACCGGGCGCAGCCTGAACGTCGGCGCCATGCTCCGCAGCCGATCATCGGATCCGTCGTCCCGTCCGCGGCTCAAGATCACGGCCGCTCTCGATCGCGTCTACTTCGCGAAGGATCGGTACCTGGAGCGCGTCAATCTCCAGGCGACCCGCGACGCGGAGCGGTGGGCGACCTTCATGCTCCAGGCGCGTGCCGGCGGGGACGCCGAAGCTGTGCGCAATGTCGGTGTTTCGCTTCGCATGGAGGGCGGACAGCAGCGCCTCGACGTCAGCGCCGATGATGCAGGGGCCCTGCTGAAGGCGCTCGACGTCACGCCCAACGTGGTCGGCGGCAAGCTCGAGATCAACGGCGCTTCCGACGCCACTCAACCCGGCAATCCGCTTGTCGGAAAAGGACAGATGACGAATTTTCGCGTCGTCAACGCGCCGGTCCTGGCCCGCATTCTGAGTGTCGCATTGCTGACGGGAATTCTCGACGCGCTGCGCGGGGAAGGAATCCACTTCAACCGCCTGGATGCCGATTTCGCGTTCAGGGATCCCATGATCGAGGTCAGGAACGCGCGTGCAAGCGGGGCCGCCATCGGAATCACCGCGAACGGAGCGATCGACACGGCGGCCGAGACCATCGACCTCAACGGCACCATCGTCCCGGCCTACGCGATCAACTCGCTTCTCGGCAACATCCCCGTCGTCGGCGACATTCTTGTCGGAGGCAAGGGCGGCGGCATTTTCGCTGCGAACTATCGCGTGTCCGGCCCGATCGCCGACGCGAACGTGTCGATCAATCCGCTCTCGACGCTGGCGCCGGGATTCCTGCGCAACCTCTTCGGCATCTTTGACGGAACCGCCACACCCGGCAGCTCTGACCCGCACCCGGAGCTCGGGCAGCCGGACGGTTCGCCATCGAATCCGCCGTGAGCGGACGCAGGAGATTTCAGGTCACGCGCACCAGCGCGTGACGTTTCTTGCCTGCCGACAGCTTGATGACGCCTTCGCTCGTGAGCGATTCCTCGCCCAGCGTCGCCGTCGCGTCCGATACGACCGTATCGTTGACGCGGGCGCCACCCTGCTGAATGAGGCGCCGCGCCTCGCTGTTGCTCGTCGCCAGGCCGGTGCGCTGCAGCAGCGCGTAGAGCGGAACGCGCGCCGCAAGTTCGGCGCGCGTGATGACCAAGGTGGGCAGGTCCGCGCCGAGCGCGCCTTCCTCGAAGGTACGGCGTGCGGTTTCCGCTGCCGCCTGCGCGGCGGCATCCCCGTGACAGAGCCGCGTGGCCTCGAACGCGAGGATCTTCTTTGCCTCGTTGATCTCGGCGCCTTCCAGACGTTCGAGGCGCGCGATCTCGTCGAGCGGCAGTTCGGTGAACAATCGCAGGAAACGGCCGACGTCGGGATCCTCGGTATTGCGCCAGAACTGATAGTAGTCGTAGGGCGACAGGCGTTCGGGATTCAGCCAGACGGCGCCCTGGGCCGTCTTGCCCATCTTGGCGCCCGACGACGTCGTGATGAGCGGTGTGGTCAGGCCGAAAAGCTCGAGATCGGCAATGCGCCGCCCGAGCTCGATCCCCATCACGATGTTGCCCCATTGGTCCGAGCCGCCCATCTGCAGCCGGCAGCCGTACCGCCGTGCCAGTTCGACGAAGTCGTAGGCCTGCAGGACCATGTAGTTGAATTCCAGGAACGACAATGGCTGCTCGCGTTCGAGCCGCAGCCGCACCGAATCCATGGTCAGCATGCGGTTCACCGAGAAATGCCGTCCGACGTCGCGCAGGAGCGGAATGTACCGCAGCTCGTCGAGCCACTCGGCGTTGTTCACCATGATGGCGTCGTCCGGACCGTCGCCGAACCGCAGGAACCGGTCGAACACGCGGCGGATGCCGGCGATATTGCGCTCGATGGTCTCTTCGGTGAGGAGCTGGCGTGCCTCGTCTCGTCCGGACGGATCGCCGATCTTCGTCGTGCCGCCGCCCATGAGGACGATCGGCTTGTGACCGGTCTTCTGCAGCCAGCGCAGGATCATGATCTGCATCAGGCTGCCGACGTGGAGCGAGTCGGCGGTCGCATCGAAACCGATATAGGCCGTGACGCGGTTCGTGGCGGCGAGTGCGTCCAGTCCCTCGAAGTCGGTGCACTGGTGGAGAAAGCCGCGTTCGACCATGACGCGCAGGAAATCGGAACGTGCCTGATGCATGCGAGATCCGGGTTCGAGCGGGGATGCTTGCTGAAAGGCGCAGCGTTTAGCACAATCGTGCCCGTCGCGACAATTCCGAGGCAGTCTTCCGGGCGCAACCCGCGCCCCTTGACCCATGGCAAAACAGACGTGGCGCGCGCTCGGCCTCATGAGCGGAACCTCGCTCGACGGCATCGACGCGGCGGTGATCGAGACGGATGGCGAGGGCGTCGTCGTGCCGGGCCCGGCGCTGACGGTGCCCTACGAGGCGTCGTTGCGCGAACGCCTGCGCCGTTCGCTCGGCGGGCGCGTTCCCGTGAAAGCCGTGGAGCGGGACATGACTCTCGCCCACGTGCACGCCGTACACGCGCTGATGGAAAAGGCCGGCCTGACGCCACGGGAAGTCGACGTCATCGGCTTTCACGGTCAGACCATCGTCCACCGGCCGCACGAGGGTATCACGTGGCAGATCGGGGATGGGGCGCTCCTCGCCGAACGCACCGGCATCGATGTCGTCTGCGATTTCCGACGTGCGGATGTCGCGGCGGGGGGTGAGGGAGCTCCGCTCGTGCCGCTCTTCCATGCGGCGCTGGTGAGCCGGCTGGATCGCCCGGTCGCCGTTCTGAACATCGGCGGCGTCGCGAACGTGACGTGGTTGGGGCCGGGGCCGGACGATGTCCTCGCCTTCGATACGGGGCCGGGAAACGCCCTGATCGACGACTGGATGCTGGCCAGGACCGGACAGGCCTGCGACGTCGATGGCGCGCTCGCGGCGAGGGGCCGGGTCTCCCGTGCCGCGCTGGCCAAGCTGCTCGATCATCCATACTTCGATCGGCGGCCGCCCAAGTCTCTCGACCGTAACGAATTCGATCCGGCGCCCGTCGCCGGTCTTTCGCCTGCGGACGGCGCCGCCACGCTTACCGCGTTCACGGCCGAAGCGGCGGCGCTCGCCCGGCGTCACTTCCCTGAGCCGGTCTCCCGCTGGATCGTCACGGGTGGCGGCCGCCGTAATCCGACGCTGCTCGCCATGATCGCGCAGGCGACGAGCGGCGTCGTCGCGACCGCCGAGCAGGTCGGCTGGGACGGCGACGCCCTCGAGGCGCAGGCCTTCGCCTATCTGGCGGTTCGCTCGCTGAAAGGGTTGGCCTTGAGCCTGCCGACCACGACGGGCGTCAGGCAGCCGATGACGGGTGGCCGGCTGTTCAAGCGGCCGCCGGCCCGCTGAGGGGCGCTCAGCGCGCCGCCGGCTTGTCCTTTTCCTTCTCTTTTTCCTTCTCCTTCGCCGGACGCTGCGGTTTCAAGGCTGCCGCAATGTACTCGTCGACGTGCTGCGCCAGCTTGTCCAGCCGGTCCGTGAAGAAGTGATTGGCGCCCTTGATGACGCGGTAGTCGATCTGGATATCGCGCTGCTTGCTCAGCTTCTCGACCAGTTTGCGCACCGACTCCTCGGTAACAACGTCGTCCTTGTCGCCCTGCAGGATCAGGCCCGATGCTGGGCAGGGAGCCAGGAAGCCGAAATCGTAAATATTGGCCGGAGGAGCCACGGCGATGAATCGGTCGATTTCCGGCCGACGCATCAGCAGCTGCATCGCGATCCACGCGCCGAACGAAAAGCCGGCGACCCAGCAGGCACTTGCGTTGGGATTGTAGGTCTGCAGCCAGTCGAGCGCCGAGGCCGCATCCGTCAGCTCGCCTTCGCCCCGTGAGAAGCTGCCCTGCGACCGCCCGACTCCGCGGAAGTTGAACCGAAGCGTCGCAAAGCCGTGCTGGACGAAGCACTGGTTCAGCGTGTAGACGACCTTGTTGTGCATCGTGCCGCCGTGCTGCGGGTGCGGGTGCAGGATGACCGCAATGGGGGCACGTTCGTTCTTGCTCGGCAGATAGCGCCCTTCCAAGCGCCCTTCGGCGCCATTGATGATCACTTCAGGCATGTCTGCTCCGGGTTTTCGCCGATCGGCCGGCCGAATATCCTATCTGTTAAGTAGGACTTTCTGCCTTCGAAACGGAAGGCTTCAAGACCCAAAACTTGACCCCTTTAGTCGGGTATACTATATCACAAAATGTACCCGTGTTCGTGCGGCCGTAGGATCAAACCTCATGTGCTGGGGTAGCGCAAACCCTCGAGGACCGTCTTCCCGCGGCGGTGTGGGCGCATAATAGGAAGCTACGCTTATGATTTTCAAGCGTTTCCGCGAGGATATCGAGGCAGTAATGGCGCGCGATCCGGCAGCGCGATCACGTCTCGAGGTTGCGTTGTGCTATCCGGGACTCCACGCCCTGCTGATTTATCGTGTGGCCCATCGCGCCTGGGAGCGGGGCTGGTATGTACTTGGCCGGTTTCTCTCGCATCTCGGCCGTTTTCTGACGGGTATCGAAATTCATCCGGGCGCGCGCATCGGCCGGCGTGTCTTCATCGACCACGGCATGGGGCTGGTGATCGGCGAAACGGCCGAGATCGGCGACGACGTCACGCTTTACCATGACGTGACGCTCGGTGGCATTTCCCTCAACAAGGGGAAGCGGCACCCCACGCTCGGTAACGGCGTCATCGTCGGCTCCGGCGCGAGTATCCTCGGCCCGATCACAGTCGGCGATGGGGCGCGCGTCGGCGCGAACGCGGTCGTTCTCAAGGACGTACCGGCAGGGGCGACGGTCGTCGGCATTCCGGCGCGCGAGGTCGGCACGGCGCGCGCCAAGCCGAGCGAGTTCTGTGCCTATGGATCGTCGGGCGATCTGCCCGACCCGATTGCGCGCGCGCTCGACAGCGTGTGTGCCGATGTCGTCGCGCTGCGCAAGCGCGTCGAAGAACTGGAAGCCACACTCGCGGCGCGCGACGACAGGGCTGCCGGCGTGCCGACGGTCTCTGCCGCCGTGGTCGGCGAGCGGGGCCGGCTGTTTGCGATCAAGGGAGACGAACGGTGAAGCTCAGCACCAAGGGCCGCTACGCCGTCATGGCGATGGTCGACCTGGCCAGTCACAGTGGTGGCAGGCCCGTGGCGCTGGCCGATATTGCCGAGCGTCAGGAGATTTCGCTCTCGTATCTGGAGCAGCTCTTCGCCAAGCTGCGCAGGGGCGGGCTGGTCAAGAGCGTGCGCGGTCCGGGTGGCGGATATCTGCTCGCGCACCGCATGGAAGACACCCGAATCTCCGACATCATCCTTGCGGTCGATGAACCGATCCGCGCCACGCGCTGTGTGCCCGGCTCGCCGAACGGCTGCCGCAGCAACAAGAGCCGGTGTCTCACCCACGATCTGTGGGAGGAGCTCGGCAACCAGATCCACCTGTATCTGAGTTCCGTCTCGCTTGCCGACGTCTGCAATCGTCGCGTGCTCGGCACCAGCCATCTGATGCCGCGCGGCACGCAGTCATCCGAGACGAGGTCAGAGTCGGCGGTGGCGGCGCAGTAGGCGGCGGTCGGAAAACGGGACGATGCTTGTGCCGGTCTATCTCGACTACAACGCAACGGCCCCGCTGAAGCCGGCGGTGATCGATGCCGTCACGGCCGCGCTTGCCGAGGTCGGGAATCCGTCTTCGGTGCACCGTTTCGGTCGGCTTGCCCGGCGAACGGTCGAGACGGCGCGCGCCGAAATCGCGGCGCTGGTCGGCGCGGCGCCGGCGCAGGTCGTCCTCACGTCCGGCGGCACCGAGGCAAACAATCTCGCGCTCAACGTGCCGGGACGGACCGTTTTGGTCTCCGCCGTGGAACATGAATCGGTGCTGCGGCCGGCGCGTGAGGCCCTGCGGATTCCGGTGGATCGCAACGGGATCGTCGATCTGGCGGCACTCGACCGGATGCTCGCCGGCATCGACGGACCGGCTCTCGTCGCGGTCATGCTCGCGAACAACGAGACGGGCGTGATCCAGCCGGTCGAGGAGGTCGTCCGGATCGCGCATGCGTACAAGGCCCGCGTTCATTGCGACGCGGTTCAGGCAGCGGGGAAGATTCGGGTGGATTTCACCGCCCTCGGCGTCGATACGCTTGCGCTGTCGGCGCACAAGCTGGGCGGACCGCAGGGCGTGGGCGCCCTGGTCGTTGCCGACGAGCCGGTGCTTACGCCGCTGCTGCGCGGCGGCGGGCAGGAACGCGGCCGGCGCGCGGGTACGGAGAACGTGGCCGCGATCGCCGGTTTCGGCGTCGCGGCGGCGCTTGCGGCGAAGGATCTCGACCGGATGGCCGAAATCGCGGCACTGCGCGACGACATGGAGACGCGGCTGGAACGCATCCTGCCGGGCTTGCCCGTGTTCGGGCGCGACGTGCGGCGTCTTCCGAACACGAGCTGTCTGGCGATGCCCGGCGTTCCGGCCGAGACGCAGGTCATGGCGTTCGACCTTGCCGGCGTTGCCGTCAGCGCCGGTGCGGCGTGCTCGTCGGGCAAGGTCGCGACGTCGCACGTGCTGGCCGCCATGGGGGTGCCGCCGAATATTGCCAACAGTGCCATCCGTGTCAGCGCGGGATGGCGCTCGACGCCGGCGGATTTCGATCGATTCGTCGAGACGTGGATATCGCTGTGGACGCGCCTCGGTCGGGCCGAGCGTGTGGCCCCGGCCGCATAATGACGAAGGAGTGACGAAGTGACGATGAGCAGCCCAGCCCTCAACGTCGGTAACGGCAGTTCTGCGGCCCCGGCGGGGCGGGCCGGCGCCAACGAGCCGAAGAAGCCGATCTATCTCGATTACCAGGCCACCACGCCGATGGATCCGCGCGTGCTGGATGCGATGCTGCCGTACTTCGTCGAGAAGTTCGGCAATCCGCACTCGCGCAATCACGCCTACGGCTGGGAAGCGGAGGAGGCGGTCGAAAAGGCGCGCAAGCAGGTGGCCGATCTCATCGGCGCGGACGAGCGCGAGATCATCTTCACTTCGGGCGCGACGGAGTCGAACAATCTGGCCCTCACCGGCGTCGCCCGGTTCTACAAGGACCGGAAGAATCACATCGTGACCGTGGTGACCGAGCACAAATGCGTGCTCGATACCTGCCGGCATCTGGAGATGGAGGGCTTCGAGGTCACGTATCTGCCGGTCCGGCAGAACGGGCTCATCGATCTCGATGTGCTGAAACAGGCGATCACGCCGAAGACCGTGATGGTGTCGGTCATGGCGGTGAACAACGAGATCGGCGTGATCCAGCCGCTGGAGGAGATCGGCCACATCTGCCGCGAGCACGGGGTTTTCTTCCACACCGATGCGGCACAGGCCTTCGGCAAGATCCCGCTCGACGTGAACCGGATGAACATCGATCTGATGAGCATCTCGGGTCACAAGATCTACGGACCGAAAGGCATCGGGGCGCTCTTCGTGCGGCGCAAGCCGCGCGTGCGGCTGGTTCCGCTCATCCACGGCGGTGGCCAGGAGCGCGGCTTCCGTTCCGGCACGCTGCCGACGCCGCTCTGCGTCGGTCTGGGTGAGGCGGCCGCGATTGCCAAGCGGGAAATGACGGCAGAAGCCGAACGCCTGAAGAAGCTGCGCGACCGGTTCTACGAGCGGATCATGAGCCGGCTGCCCGAGGTCTATCTGAACGGCGACCTCGAGAACCGCATTCCGGGCAATCTCAATCTCAGCTTCGCGTATGTCGAGGGCGAAGGACTGATGATGGGGATCAAGGATCTGTCGGTGTCGTCCGGCTCGGCATGCACGTCGGCCTCGCTCGAGCCGTCCTACGTGCTGCGTGCGCTGGGCGTCGACGAGGAACTGGCCCACACCAGCCTGCGCATCGGCTTCGGCCGCTTCACGACCGAGGCGGAGGTCGACTATGCCGCCGACCGGATCATCGAGGCGGTGCAGAAGCTGCGGGAGATGAGCCCGCTGTGGGAACTCGCGCAGGAAGGCATCGACCTGAAGTCGATCCAATGGGCGGCCCATTGAGCGGTTCAATCGGCGGCGGCCGGAGACTATATCGGTACGTGATGTACGGGAGACGATGAATGTATAGCGACAAGGTGATCGACCATTACGAGAACCCGCGCAATGTCGGGTCGCTCGATAAGAACGACCCGAATGTCGGGACCGGACTGGTCGGTGCGCCGGCCTGCGGCGATGTCATGAAGCTGCAGATCAAGGTCGGACCCAATGGCGTGATCGAGGACGCCAAGTTCAAGACCTTCGGCTGCGGCTCGGCGATCGCGTCGAGCTCGCTCGTGACCGAGTGGGTCAAGGGCAAGACGCTGGAAGAGGCTGCGGCGATCAAGAACACCGACATCGCACAGCACCTCGCGCTGCCGCCGGTGAAGATCCATTGCTCGGTTCTGGCCGAGGACGCGATCAAGGCGGCGATCGAGGACTATCGCCGCAAGCATGGCGGCCAGCAGGCCCCGGCCAAGGCGCAGGCCTGATCGAGCCGCAACGTATTTTGCCGAGAGGGAGCACGACGTGAGCGAAACAACGGGACAGGCCGCAACGACATCACCGCCGAAGCGGCCACTGCGTCCGCGACCACCGCCGATCACGGTTACGCCCAGCGCGGTGCGGCGGGTGCGTCAACTGCTCGAGAAGCGCGGCAAGCCCTCGGTCGGCGTGCGCGTCGGTGTGCGGACGCGCGGCTGCTCGGGTCTGAGCTACACGCTGGAATACGCGGATGCGATCAACCCGGGCGACGAAGTCGTCAAGGTCGAGGACGTGACGATTCTGATCGACCCGAAGGCGTCGATGTTCATTTTCGGCACCGAGATGGACTTCGTCGAGGAGACGCTGCAGTCCGGGTTCGTGTTCAGGAATCCGAACGAGAAGGGCCGTTGCGGCTGCGGCGAGTCCTTCCACGTCTGACCGTCGGGCGTGCCGGCGTTCGCGCGGCCGGCGCTACGCCGGCCGTGTCATTTTAAAGGGTCGATGAAACGGGTCGGGTGCGTCGGCACCGGATGGAAGTGTCGGGGATGAACGAAACAAGTCGGGACATGGACACCGCGAAAGCGGACGGTACGACCGCGCCCGTCGCATGCTGGCTGTGCCGCGGTCCGGTCGCTGCTGGCGCGCTGTTCTGTCCGACCTGCCGGGCCGTGCAGCCGCCCGCCCCGGTCGATCATTTTGCGCGTTTCGGACTGCCGGTTGCCTTCGATCTCGACGAGAACGAGCTGGACCGGCGCTATTTCGCGGTCCAGCGCCAGCTTCATCCTGATCGCTTCGCGACGCGCACGGCGCGCGAGCGCGCGGTATCCCAGAGCCAGGCCGTCGCGGTGAACGAGGCGTACGAGACGCTGAAGGATCCCTTGGCGCGGGCCGAATATCTGCTACAGCTCCACGGCGTCGCCACCGAGGCATGCCAGACCATCAGCGATCCTGAGCTCCTCATGGAGCAGATGGAGCGACGTGAGGCGCTCAGCGAGATCGACACGCGCGAGGCGGCCGAGGCATTTCTCGATGCGGCCGGTCGTGACGTCGCGGCGAGCCTCGCCACGATCGCCGTCGCCTTCGGCCGTGGCGACCTGACGGCGGCGAGACGCGAAACGACGCGGCTCAAGTACCTTACCAAGCTGGTCGAGGAGGCGCGCGCCCGCCGGGCGCGGCTCGGCGGACGACCGGAGGCGCCAATCCTGAAGACGATGCCACGATGAAGCTGCTGCAGATTCACGAGCCCGGCGAGACACCGCTTCCCCACGAGGACGAGCGCGGCCTCGCCGTCGGCATCGACCTCGGTACGACGAATACGGTCGTTGCCATTGCGACGAACCAGAAGGCCGAGGTCATCCGCGATGCCACCGGCCGCGCGTTGTTGCCCTCCATCGTCGCCTATCGTGACGATGGCGTGCTCGTCGGCGAGCCGGCGCGGCGCGAACTCCTGGAGAATCCCGGGACCGTCGTCAGTTCGATCAAGCGGCTGATGGGACGCGGTGTCGAGGACGTGAAGGCGCTGGCGGGCGTGCTTCCCTACGAGCTTGCCCCCGCGGCCGAGGGTGGCATGGTTCGTCTCAAGCTGGGCGATCGCGTGCTGACGCCGGTCGAGGTATCGGCGGACATCCTGCGCGCGGCGAAATCCCGTGCCGAGGCGGCGCTCGGGCGCAACGTCGATCGTGCCGTCATCACGGTGCCGGCCTATTTCGACGACGCGGCACGCACGGCGACCCGCGACGCCGCGCGTCTTGCCGGGCTCGAGGTGCTGCGCCTCGTCAACGAGCCGACGGCCGCAGCACTCGCCTACGGCCTCGACAAGGCGGCCGAAGGCATCTACGCGGTCTATGACCTGGGTGGGGGAACCTTCGATTTCTCGCTGCTGCGCCTCGAGAAGGGCGTGTTCCAGGTGTTGGCGACCGGCGGCGATGCGGCGCTGGGCGGGGACGATTTCGACCATGCGATCGCCGCGCGCCTCCTTGCGGAACGCGGCGGGTTCGTGGACGGGGGCGACGTGAAGCTCGCACTCGCGACGGCCCGTCTCGCCAAGGAGTGCTTGACGACCCAGGACGAGTGGCAAGGGACGCTCGATCTCGGCGGGCGTCTCTCCCACCATCGTCTGGATCGCGTCACCTTCGAAGGGCTGATCGAGCCGTTCGTCGATCGCACGATCGCGATTTCGCGCGGCGTGCTCGAGGACGCAGGTGTCGATCCGAAATCACTCAGTGGGCTCGTGCTCGTCGGCGGGTCGACGCGCGTGCCGCTCGTGCGCCGCAAGGTGGCGGCGCTGATCGGCCGCGAGCCGCTTGCCGACATCGATCCGGACGAGGTCGTCGCAGTGGGCGCGGCGTTGCAGGCCGAGGCCCTCACCGCTGGTTCGGATACGTTGCTGCTCGATGTGACGCCGCTGTCGCTCGGCATCGAGACAATGGGCGGTCTCGTCGAGAAGATCATCGAGCGCAACACGCCGATCCCGGTTGCCAAGGCGCAGGAATTCACAACCTTCCAGGACGGCCAGTCGGCGATGATGATTCATGTCGTGCAGGGCGAGCGCGAGATGGTCGACCAGTGTCGATCGCTGGCGCGCTTCGAGCTGCGCGGCATCCCGCCGATGGTCGCAGGCGCGCCGCGCATCCGTGTCACGTTCGCGGTCGACGCCGACGGCCTGCTGACGGTCAGCGCCAGGGAAAAGACGACCGGTGTGGAGGCCCATGTCGAGGTCAAGCCCAGCTACGGCCTGAGCGAGGACGAGATGGCCCGCATGCTGCGCGAGAGCATTGAGCACGCGCGGGAAGACATGGAGCGGCGGCTTCTCGTCGAGGCGAAGGTCGAAGCACGCCGGGGCATCGGTGCGGTCCGCTCGGCGCTCGCTGCTGACGCCGACCTGCTGTCCCGGGAGGAGCTGGCTGAAATCGAGGCGGCGATCGCGCGGGTCGAGACCGCGCTCTCGGGGCATGACCGGGACGCCGTCAATGCGGCGGCCGCAGAGCTCGAGAAGATCACCCGTCCGTTCGCCGAGCGGCGCATGGACCGCGGCATTCGGGCGGCTCTCGCCGGGCACCGGATCGACGAGCTCGGCTTGTAGGGAAGGGAATGCCATGCCATACGTCACACGTTTTGGAACGGAGTTAGAGTTAGAATGCCGAAGATGACCTTCATCGAGCCGAACGGTAAGCGTCACGAAGTGGAGGCGCCGGTCGGCCTGTCGGTGCTGGAGATCGCGCACCGCAACAACATCGACCTCGAGGGGGCCTGTGAGGGCTCGCTCGCCTGCTCGACCTGCCACGTGATCGTGGATCCGGAGGATTACGAGCGGCTGAACGAGCCGACCGAGGACGAAGAAGACATGCTCGATCTCGCCTTCGGCCTGACGCATACCTCGCGTCTGGGCTGCCAGATCATCATGACCGAGGAACTCGACGGCCTGACGGTCACGTTGCCGGCGGCCACCCGCAACATGATGGTCGACAAGGGCTGAATGCCGGTCGGCGACGGGGGAGGCAAACATGAAGAAGCTGCGTTGGACCGACGTGCGCGATATTGCGATTGCACTCGAAGACGCCCACCCCGACGTCGACGTGGTGAACCTGCGGTTCACCGACCTTTGGAAATGGGTTCAGCAGCTGCCCGAGTTCGACGACGATCCCAACAGGTCGAACGAGAAGATCCTCGAAGCCATCCAGATGGCATGGCTCGAGGAACGCGGTTGACGCGGCCGGCGTCGCATCGCCGGCTGTCTCGCTCGCGGCCGGTGTCGAAATCATAGCCTGGCAGTCTGTCGGGCATGGATACGGATTTCGGGCAGGGCATCCGTTCCGCCGTCGCCCGGCTGCTGTTCCGGTCGTGGTTCGACCGCGCCGCGCTTGCCGCCCTGGGGGACTGGATCTTTCCGGCGTCACGGCTGTGGGCGGCGGCCGAGGCAGCGGACTACGACCTGTCGCGGTTCTGTGCAGACAACCCCGACCTGTGCCGCGGCGTCACGCATCTCGTCTGGCTGCCGCATGTCCTGGGCAGCCTGCGGACGTTGCGGCTGCGGGCCGTCGAGGTGGAGCGTCGGTGGGACGAGCTCTTCTTCGGCCACAAGGCTTGCCCGGAGGCGGATCTCATCGCGGCCGAGGCACGGCGCCTCCGTTCCGGGCGCATGTTCCTGGGATCGCGGTTCCTGTTCGCGCTGGCGGCGCGGACGGCGCGGGTGGAGCCGGTCGCGTGGGACATTCCGCCCGCGGCGGCTTCGGCCGGCGCGATTGCTCGTGCGGATGCGATGTTTCGCCCGCCTGATCCATGGCCGCCGATCGAGGTTTCCGCGCGCGTCCGGCGGCGGGGGGCGATCGAATATGCCCTGCGTTTTGCGCTGCCGGGTGCCGTCGACGGCGCGATGGCGTTTGCGCGCGTGTCGGAGCCGCCCGGCATCGCTGATCCCCCGACCGTCATCCATTGCCACGGCTTCGGCGTGGAGGCCGAGCATCTCGACCGCATGTTCGACGAGATGCGGCCGCTGGTCGCGGCCGGCGTGCGGGTTGTGCGCATGATCCTGCCCTGGCACGGCCGCCGCCGGCGTTCCGGCACCTGGAGCGGCGAGCCGTTCCTCGCCCAGGCGCCGATCAGTTGCGTGGCGCTGCTCGAGACGCTCGTGCGCGAGCTGGGCGTGCTCGTCGGCTGGGCCCGGTCGACCAGCCGCGGCCGCGTGGCGCTGAGCGGCGTGAGCCTCGGCGCGCTGACGGCCCAGCTCGCGGCTGTCCGCCTTCGGAATTGGCCGGAAACCTGTTCGCCCGACGCGCTGCTGCTGATCGGCACCAGCGACCGGCTCGATCGCATCGCCTTCGACGGCGCGCTCGCACGGATTCTGGGGCTCGATCGTGCCTTGTCCGCGCGCGGCTGGACCCGCGACGCGCTGACCGATCTTGCTGCGCTCGCCAACCCGGTCGGGACGCCGGTCGTCGATCCGGCGCGAATCCTCATGGTGCTCGGCACCGTCGACGACGTGACGCCTTTCGACGGCGGTGTGGAGCTTGCCCGCCGCTGGCGCGTTCCGGCGGCCAACCAGTTCCACCGTCCGCAGGGTCATTTCAGCGTGTCGCTCGGCCTGCTGGGCGAGGATGCGCCGTTGCGGCGGCTCGCGGCGCTCCTTCACGGGCGCGGTTGATCGACCTTCACGAAGCCCTATATTGGCGCCCATGAATTCGCTCGGGATCGACAAGCGTCCGGCCGACACCCGCGTCGTCGTGGCGATGTCCGGCGGCGTCGACTCGTCGGTGACCGCGGCCCTGCTCGCCGAGCAGGGTTATGACGTTGTCGGCATCACGCTCCAGCTCTACGACCACGGTGCCGCCGTGGGGCGGAAGGGCACGTGCTGCGCCGGACAGGACATTCACGACGCGCGCGACGTCGCCGACCGGCTGGGGATTCCGCACTATGTCCTCGACTACGAAAGCCGCTTCCGTCAGGAGGTCATCGACGCGTTCGCCGACTCTTATGCGCGGGGCGAGACGCCGATCCCGTGCGTCGAGTGCAACCGTACGGTCAAGTTCCGGGATCTGGTGGCGACGGCGCGCGATCTCGGAGCGGATGCGCTCGCGACCGGCCACTATGTCCGACGCGTCGACGGCGACGAGGGACCGGAGCTTCACCGTGCCGCCGATCCGGCCCGCGACCAGAGCTACTTCCTGTTCGCCACCACGCGCGAGCAGCTGGCCTTTCTGCGCTTTCCCTTGGGGGGCATGCTCAAGGACGAGACGCGTGCGCTGGCGCGCCGCTACGGGTTGTCCGTGGCTGCCAAGCCCGACAGTCAGGACATCTGTTTCGTGCCGCAGGGCCGGTACGCGCAGCTCGTCGAGAAGCTGCGACCCGAAGCGGCCGAACCGGGCGAGATCGTTCATGTCGACGGCAGGACGCTCGGCCGGCATGACGGCATCATCAATTTCACGATCGGGCAGCGGCGTGGCCTCGGCGTGACCGACGGCACGGGCGCGCCGCTCTACGTCGTGCGGCTCGAGCCCGAAAGCCGTCGCGTCGTGGTCGGGCCGAAGGAGGCGCTGGCCACGCAGCGCGTGCCGTTGACGGGCGTCAACTGGCTGGGCGCGGGGATGATTCCCGCCGACGGCATCGAGGTGGAGGTCAAGCTGCGCTCGATGGCCACGCCCGTCCCGGCCACCCTTTTTGCCGGCGCCGATGGACGGGCCGAGGTGCGGCTGCACCGGCCCGAGTATGGCGTGGCTCCGGGACAGGCCTGCGTCTTCTATCGGGGCGACCGCGTCCTGGGCGGCGGCTGGATCGTGCGCGAGGCACGCCGCGCGGCCTGAAGAATCAAGCACCAAGCAGGAGGCCGGGGCGGCGCAGGCCACCCTTGACACCGGGCCACCGTGAAGCATATACGCAGGACCTTCCTTTGGGCCCTGTGGCGGCGTAGCTCAGTGGTAGAGCAGGGGAATCATAATCCCTTGGTCGGGGGTTCAAATCCCTCCGCCGCTACCAACGTTATCACACTTGGCGGGCTCGATCCGTTCGCGGCGGCGAGGTCGAGTAGGGCGGTCAGCTCGCCGCGCAGCTCGACCCGGTACTGACCTCGCCCTTCCCCGGGGTGGATGACGACCGCCTCGATCAGGCTCCGCAGCACCTGGGCGGCGCGTTCGCGTGTGCCGTCCCGTTCGAGCGTCTGGGCAACTCGTCGAGCTTGCGACGGTAGTCGGCCACCTTCGGTTGCTTCATGATCGCGAGTTCCGCCTCGACGCCATCTTGCGGCCGGTAGTCGCCATGAGCCGCTGCCGTATTTTCATCTCGCCTGCAGGTACAGCGGCAACTCCGGCCGGCGCGCGTGCCAAAATCTCTCTCGATCATCGGCACCAGATCCGCCCACGCGATTATGCCCTGATCGCCAAGAGTCGGTGATCAGTCTGGCTGCTTTAATGTGGACGTCGTAGATCGGCGTCGCCGATAGCCCCCGTGCCTGCTAGCCTCGCTTTTACCGCTTATTCTGATCGCTCGCGATTACGATGGCTGTGCATCATTTCCCACCAGCCGCCTGATCTTTACCGCTGTCCCGGACGCCACAAGCAGTATCAATTGCTGTCTCCAAGTTCCTGGTAATCGAGATCGACGCCGATCACGGCATCGGCTTTGACCATCAGGGCTTCACGCTTCAGCTCCGCGAGCACAGTGCGGCGCGCGTCCCGGAGCACCTTCTGAACGGCGCCAGACCGGCCACCAACAATATCGCGCATGGTGGTGAAGAAATCTCGAAAAAGGTTCATTCCATAGGCACATTCAGCCGTCACGATCTCGATTTCCCGCTCGATCTCGTGGCCGGCGACGAAAAAGCCTGTCGTCAACACGATCTTGCTGGCGGCGCGCTCGACCACCTCGAGCGGCACCTCCGACCAGTCGCCGGTCTGGACAGCATAGGCGTAAGGATCGGTGTTCCTGAGTTCGGCAAGGGCGGCGGCCTGGCGCTCGCGTTCCGCGATCTCCGCCTCGGTGATCGGCCGAAGCCTGAAATCCTTGAGCCCCCGGCGCTCCAGCATCGTCCGCGCCCGGTCTTCGTCGCGGAAGTCTTCTTCCCATGTCTGGCCGTCGGCGCACTCGATCAGGAATTTCATAATCGCCCCCCATCCGATGTTCTGCCCCAAGAATGGGCCTCATTAACCGTCCGCCCGTACGCTTCATATTGGGGCTATCCGACATGATGCGGAACGTCGGCCGACCGGAAGGTATGGGCTCGATCCTCTTGATGGCAAGCCCAAGTCGTCCCACAGGTCGAATCATGCGCCGCTACGGGGAACGTCGATCGACACGACCGGGCGGCGGGGGCCGGCACGATCTGCGCGCGGACGTTCGCGCCAGTTGCCGGCCCGTCAACTTCGGTAAAGATATTTCCGGGCGACGACCTCGTTGCTGAACCGCATGCGTGCCTGGGAATCGATGTCCAGGCGCCGCAACCGGCACCATTCGGCGAACGCGTCCGGGTCGATGTAGACGCGCTCGACGATGTGCCCCGCGCGCTCGAGGTTGCGCTCGAGTTCTTCGGCAGCCTGGAGCCACTCGTCGAAAGTCGCAGGAAGTTTATCGCGATCGTCCATGATCGCGCGGATGCGCTCGTAATCCTCGCGCCAATACCACGGAATGCCGACAGCGCGTGCGCCGGGCGGAAACATGCCGGATCTCCTGCTCTGATGGCTGCTCCACAACCGCCAATTTAGGGAAAGCGGGCGCGCCCGTCACGGCCACTCGAGATGTCGACAACAAGGGGTGTCATGACGAAACCGCGCGCACACGCGGGCGGTGGCGCACCGGCGCGCCGACGTGCGCAATCCGGTGCCCGCGTTGCCACTGGCGCTCGACTCGAACCAGCGACTCGCCGAGGCGGAGCGTACGCGCGAGCGCGTGGGCCGCAGATCAACCGGTCGCACGCCACGGTATGCGGGCCCGAGCGCTGCGATCAGGCGCCGGTCGACAGGACGCGGGATACGGCCGCTTCGAGGTCGGCCGGCCGGAACGGCTTCTGCAGCGTCGGTGTGTCGGCATAAAGGGCGTCCAGGCTCTTCGTCCCGTAACCGGTCGCAAAGATGATCGGAATGTTCCGCTGCCGCAGGATATCGGCGACGGGATAGGAGGGGTTCCCGTTCAAATTCACGTCGAGAATAGCGAAGTCGAAAGACCCGCTCTTTGCCGCCTTCAGCGCGTCGTCGACCCGTGCTGCCGTTGCGGTCACCTCGCAATCGAGGTCGGAAAGGAGGTCCTCCATGAGCATTGCGACCATCGCCTCGTCCTCGACGAGGAGAACGCGATACCTGCGGTCGTCACGGTCGTTCATGACACGGCATCGCGGAGACGGCGGCTAGGCCGCCGGCATACGTGGACGCGTCGCATCCGTCTCGCCTGCCGAACCGTGCGGCGCATGGCCAGGACGAACCGCCGCATCGTGTTCCCGCGCGCCCCCCGGTTCGGGAAATCGTGATTCGAATGCTGTTTACCGCGACGGCTCGACCGGGGGCCTGTCACGTTCCAGCCCGTACAGTCGAGAACATGAGTCGATGACGTCACAGCTCTTTCAACGACGGCTGCTGAATCCCCGGCTGCCTGACCAATGACCGAATGTCGACCGGTGGCCAAGGACGGACCGGTGGCCAAGTACCGAGCCATGATGTCGAAAGACCTGTTCCGTGCCGAATAGCGGCGCACCGAAGCTATGGGACCGTGGCTTGTCGATGATCGTCGCGTGATGGTGCCGATGGCCAAAGGCATGACCGCCCTTGAACCGGTCGCGTACGATCACCGTGCCGCCGGGGCGCACCACGACGGTCGAATGGGGCGGCACGATGATGACATGACGTCGGTGGGGAAAGCCGTGTGCAAAGCCGCGATGGTCGCCGAGCTTGAGCGTGAGCTGGGTTCCATGACGGTTAATGAGGACGTCATGGGCCGTCGCCGGTCCGGCCAGGAACGGTACGAAGGATGCGAGAATGGCGAAGGCGACGGTCCGACCGCGCATCAGCTCATGAACGCGGCCATTGCGGCGAACGTTCCGTGGGGATGGAATCCGATGGCGATCCCCGGGAAGCGCGGCGGGTATCCCCCGACCGAACCCCGGGATAGACAGCGGCGGTTCAAGACCGCATCTTCTGGGCCGTACGGGAACGTATTGACGGATATCGGTTCAAGGAGCCCCTGTGACGGGTTTCGAGGACGAGCGATGGACGAGCTTGCCCCAGGGACATATGTCGACAGTGACGATCCGGACGTTCGTGCCTTTGCCGCGAAGCATGCGGCCGGCGCATCGGATCCGGTGGAGAAGGCGCGCCGTCTTTATACGGCCGTTCGTGACGAGATCCTTTACGATCCGTACGTGAACTACGCATCGCCCGACGTCTATCGCGCGAGCGCGTGCCTGCGTGCCGGGCGCGGCTTCTGCATCGGCAAGGCGGCCCTGCTCGCCGCGGCGGCGCGGGCATTGGGGATTCCGAGCCGCGTCGGCTTTGCCGACGTCCGGAATCATCTGGCGACGCCGAGGCTGCTCGACCTCGTCGGCGGCGACGTTTTCACGTGGCACGGTTATACGGCGCTGTATCTGGACGGCCGCTGGGTGAAGGCAACCCCGACCTTCAACCTGTGGCTATGCCAGCGTTTCGGCGTCCGGACGCTCGACTTCGACGGAAAGAACGACGCGCTCTTTCACCCGTTCGACAGCAACGGGCGCCGGCACATGGAGTATCTGCGCTATCATGGCGAGTTCGCAGACGTACCCGCGGAGCGCATCATGGCGGCGTTCCGCGTCAATCATCCGCGTATGTTCGAGATCACGCCACGGGACGCGCGATCCGGCCCGGCTTCGGCGGGATCGGGGTCGGCGGGATAGGCCGTGCGTCATGGGCCGGCGCGCCGGCACGGGGCAGCGGCCCGCAGATGGCCTCGATCTTTTCCTTGAGCATGGCGGCGCTGAACGGCTTGGCGATATAGCCATTGACGCCGGCCGCGCGCGCGGTCGTGACGCTGCTGGGCTCGGTGGCCGACGTCACCATGAGGAACGGAATTTCCTTGTAGCGTGATTCGGCGCGCATGCGGCGCAACAGCTCGATGCCGTCCATCGGCGCCATCTTCCAGTCGGCGATGACCAGCGTGAACTTCTTCTCGGCGAGCTTCGCAAGGGCGGCCGTGCCGTCTTCCGCCTCGTCGACGTTCCGCAGACCGAACATGCCGAGGAAGCGTCGGATGATCTGACGCATCGCCTCGAAGTCGTCGACGATGAGAATATTGTGGTGAGACATTGTGCCATCTCCCGAGGATTCCCTGTCCTGGCGTCCATTCCGGCGCAAATAGATCACCAGGACGTTAAAGACCCGCCGGTCGCGACGCCGGAAATTCCGTGCATTTGCGCAAAATGCGCATCACGTCGCACCTGCCGTAAGCGGCGGACGAGAGCCGTGCCGGCCGAGCGGCCCGCTTTGCGCGCCGCCGCTCAGGGTAAGTATTTCGCGAACATACGGTTGATGTCGGCAAAGGGCACGGCCTCGCTCGCGAACGAGAACGAGCCGTGCTCCCTGATCTCGCGAACGGCGCGCAAGAATGCCCCGATGGCCGCGCGGCTGAGGGCGGAACCGAGGCTCACACGCTTGACGCCGATTTCGGCAAGCTCCTCGAGGGTCAGTGTCGCGCCTTGCAGGCCCATGACCACGTTGACCGGCTTGTCGACCGACTTGACCACAGCTTCGATGTCCTGACGCGATTTCAGGCCGGGTGCATAGAGCACGTCGGCGCCTGCTTCCTGGAACGCCTGCAGGCGACGGATGGTGTCGTCGAGATCGGGCCGGCCATGAAGGAAGTTCTCCGCACGCGCGGTCACGACGAAGGGGAAGGGGAGGGACCGGGCCGCCTCGACCGCCGCGCGCACGCGATCGGTCGCGAGGGAAAGATCGAAGATCGGGTCGTCCTTACGACCCGTCGCATCCTCGATCGAGCCGCCGACGAGCCCCGCCTCTGCCGCGAGCCGGATGGTCTCCGCCACCGTCTCCGGGCGGTCGCCGTACCCGCCTTCAAGATCGGCGCTGACGGGAAGATCGCAGGCGCCGACGATCTCCCGCGCGTTGGCGAGTACGTCCTCACGGCTTACCGTGCCGTCCGGCCGGCCGCGCGAGAAGGCGAGGCCGGCGCTCGTCGTCGCCAGCGCCTCGAACCCGAGACCGGCGAGCAGACGCGCGGTGCCGGCGTCCCAGGGATTCGGAATGACGAAGCAGCCCTCGCGTTCGTGCAGGGCCAGGAACGTTCTTGCCTTTTCTGCCTGTGAGATCGTCATTGGCGCCTCCCTTCCGTGTAACCCCAATTCATGAAGGCATCGCGCCGATCCGGCAAGAACGCCGAAGCATTGAAAACCGGAGCCGGGATATCCGTCAGTTCAACGGGCCGCAGATGCTCTCGATTTTCGCCTTCAACGTCGTCGCGCTGAACGGCTTGGCGACGTAAGCGCTGACGCCGGCTTCGCGTGCCGCCAGAACGCTGTCCGGTTCCGCGTCCGACGTTACCATCAGGAAGGGGATCGAACGGTAGCGCTCGTCGGACCGCACGCGGCGCAGCAGTTCGATGCCGCTCATCGGCTGCATCTTCCAGTCTGCGATGATCAGCGTGTACGGCTTCTCCTTGAGCTTCGCGAGCGCCGACATTCCATCTTCCGCCTCGTCGACCTTGCGCAACCCGTATATGGCCAGAAAGCGGCGGATGACCTGCCGCATGGCGCCGAAATCGTCGACGACAAGGATTCTATGGCGCGACATTGACTGGCCTCTCCGAAACTTGACGACGGTGTCGTGCGATTCCGGCGGAAGGAGATGACCAAGTCGTTAAAAATAAAAATCTCGGGATCTCGTCTTCGCTCCGGGATGATGGGTAAAATAATTCTCGATTTTTCCCGAATGAAGGCGCCATGCACGCCATTATAGCTGCAGGGCGATGCCGATCATCAGGCTGGCTTCGGGTTCGGCCGTGTCGCCGGTACGCCCGGCGAGTTCTGCCGACAACGTCATCCGGTCCGAGAGCCGCCATATCGCCGCGATCGCTCCCTCGGCCCAACTCCGGTCTTCCGGGCCCGGGTTCAGCGTCTGCGTTAAGCCGATGGTCGTGGCGGTCAGCGTACCCTCGTCGCTGTAGAGCTGGTGACCCCAGGCCACGCGTGGGTACACGCGCAGATCCGGCGTCACGCCCAAGTCACCCTGCAAACCTACGTGCGACGTGGTGCGCTCCGACTTCTGGTCGGAGTAGGTGGCCGGGAAGGGGCCGTCCGTCTCCGTGTAGCCGTCGAGCTTCGTCTTCGACCACCGCAGTTCCACGTACGGCATGACCGAAATGTCCCGATGCACCGGGAATGCCCAGCCGCCGCGCACGGCCGCGCCATAGCCGACGCCATCGGTCTCGCCGTTCGAGCCGTCGATGCCGGCGCCGTTGTAGTAGTGGCGATCGGTGTCGACGGAAAGATGCGCGACGAACGCCGTGCCATAGAGCCGCAGGCCCTCGGGCTGTTCGTAGGCCGCGAGGACGGAGCCACCGGCCGCGTACACGCGGCTGCTGCCGCCGAGATAGGTCTCGGTGTCGCCATAGCCGCCGATGATGCCGGCACCGAGGCGCAGGTCCTCCGAGACTTCGGCCATCAGCCCCACCGTGCCGTCCAGGCTCCAGTCGCCGCTGGAGGTGCCGATCGACCCCACCGCATAAGCCGACCAGACCGGTGAACGGGAAATGGAAAAATCCATGTTCGGATCCGCCGAAGCCAGCTGAACCGGCGGTGCGACCGGGATGGTATTGGTGGCGGCGAACAGCGACCGGTTGAGCGTGGTCGTCACCGCACGCTGGCCCTGTTGAGCAGGTGCCGTACCGGAGGTCAGCGACGCGGCGAGATCCTCAGGCGTCGTAATACCAGGATCCGTCGGGCCATCATCCGGATCGCCTAGGTTCACGATGAAGGCCGTTGGCGCGGAACTGCGCGTGCCATAACCGACAATGACCGTGCCATCGGCGCTGACACCGGTTGCGTTCTGCAATTTCCATCCCGTCAGGTCGACGCCTTTCTCCGTCAGGACTTCTGCCAGTGACTTCATTTCCCCGGCAGACGCTTTCCAGATAAAGGCTTCCAACCCACCTGTTGCATCACTGGTACCGACAATCACGCTGCCGTCGTGGCAATTTAAGTCAAGAATTAAGAGGAACACCGGCGTTGTGCGCAACGGTGCAACGCGGTCTTCATATCCCTCGATCAAGTGGTGATATAGAGGCGAATTATCACTCTAAGGTTGTAAATTTCGATCGCACCGGGAAACGCTGCGTGGCAGTATCGTTTGCCGCGGCGATTTCGCAACGCCGCTTCTTCATATTCTGCATCGATCGGCGTCGAAAGTTGGGTCGGAATAGGAGAGGGGACACGTACGCCGACGATCCGTCAGGAGACCTAACCGCGACCTTGTCGGCTTGAATTATTCTGTTTGTTCCGTCATGGAAAAATCAGTCCGGCACCGACGACGTCGGTGCCGACGAAAGGAGCGTCGGCCGTGAGCATCGAATTCCTGGTCACGTCGTTCATCGTCATCATTTCACCCGGTACCGGCGTTCTCTACACGCTGGCGGCAGGCCTCTCGCGCGGATCGCGGGCGAGCATCGCGGCGGCGTTCGGGTGCACGATCGGCATTGTCCCGCACATGGCAGCCGCGATCTTGGGACTGGCCGCACTGTTGCACGCGAGCGCACTCGCCTTTCAGATATTCAAGTATGTGGGCGTCGCCTATCTTCTGCATATGGCCTGGGAAACGTTGCATGCGCGCGGCGCGTTACAGGTGGACACGTCACTCGGCGCCCGTTCGGCCGCTCGCGTGACCGTGACGGCCATACTGGTCAACATCCTCAATCCGAAGCTGTCGATTTTCTTCCTGGCGTTCCTGCCACAGTTCGTCGGTGCGGACGAGTTGAACCCGGTTGCGCGCATGCTTGAGCTGAGCGCTGTCTTCATGCTGGTGACGTTCGTGGTCTTTGTCGGCTACGGTCTGTTCGCCGCCTCGATTCGCGACCACGTGATCTCGCGCCCCGGCGTGTTGACGTGGATGTGCCGGACCTTCGCCGGCGCGTTCGTCGCACTCGGCGCCAAGCTGGCGATTGCCGAGCGCTGAGGGAGGGCTAATCCACCGGCCGAAATCGCAGCCCCCGGCGGCGCGTCCCGTCCGGCGCGTCCGATGAGAGGGCGTGAGATGGCCGTGCCTTTTTTCGGCAACGGGCCGCCAGCTTCGGTCCCCGACGGCGCTGGGCCGATCCGCTGTCCGCGAGAAAGTCAGCGGGCGAAGGCGGGACTCGGAATGTTGCGCTTCGAGTTCAGTGCCTGCGCACCCGGCAGCTCGATGTCGATCTCGAGGGTCGACATCTCGGCACCGCGCTGCAGCTTGACTTCGACCTTCTCGCCCGGCACCTGGATATACTTCCTGATGACCTCAAGGATCTCCTTCTGCAGCAGCGGCAGGTAGTCCGGCCCCGAACGATCCTGCCGCTCGTGCGCGAGCAGGATCTGGAGTCGTTCCTTGGCGGTCTGCGCCGAACTCACGCGCGGCGTGCGGCGGAAGAAGCTGAGCAGCGTCATGCCGTCCTCCACAGGAGCCGCTGGAGAAAGCCGCGGCGCTCGGGTCCGAGCACACGCATCTCGATCTGTTCGCCCATCAGCCGCGACACGGCGTCGGCATAGGCAGCTCCGGCGTTCGAGGTCTTGTCGAACACGACGGGCGTGCCGATGTTGGACGCTTTCAGGACGGTCGGGCTCTCCGGAATGATGCCGAGGAGGGGAATGGACAGGATCTCAAGCACGTCCTCGACCTTCATCATGTCGCCTTTCGCCACCCGGGCCGGGTCGTAGCGCGTCAGCAGAAGGTGCGGTTTGACTGGCTCCTCGCCCTTCTCGGCGCGCCTCGTCTTGCTGCTCAGCAGGCCAAGGACCCGGTCGCTGTCGCGCACCGACGACACTTCTGGGTTGGTGACGACCACCGCCTCGTCGGCGAAGTACATGGCCAGGTGTGCGCCGCGTTCGATGCCGGCCGGGCTGTCGCAGATGATGTAGTCGAAATCGTTGCGCAGCTCGTTGAGAACCTTTTCCACACCCTCGCGCGTCAGCGCATCCTTGTCGCGGGTCTGCGAGGTCGGCAGGATCGAGAGGTTTTCGAGGCGCCGATCCTTGATCAAGGCCTGATGGAGCTTCGCCTCGCCTTGGATGACGTTGATGAAATCGAAAACGACGCGGCGTTCGCATCCCATAATCATGTCGAGGTTGCGCAGGCCGACGTCGAAATCGATGACCACGGTCTTCTTGCCGCGCATCGCGAGCCCGGCGCCGAGGGCAGCCGTCGAGGTCGTCTTGCCGACGCCCCCTTTGCCCGACGTAACGACAATGATCTTAGCCAATGCCGATCTCCCCTTGATGATTGACAACTACTTCAGGGGCTCGATGCAGAGCGCATCGTCCTTGAGAAACACCTGGACCCGCTGCTTTCGGGCCCACGATTCGATCTCGTCGCTGGTCCGGTAGAGACCGGCGATCGCGAGCAGCTCCGCATCGAGGCTCTGACAGAAGATGCGGGCCTTCGGATCGCCGTTGGCGCCGGCGAGCGCCCGGCCGCGCATCCTGCCGTAGACGTGGATGTTGCCGCGGGCGATGAGCTCGGCACCCGAACTCACCGAAGCCACGACCACGAGGTCGCCGGCATCGGCAAAGATCCGCTGTCCCGAGCGCACCGGATCGGTGATGAGCAGGGTGCCGCGCGAGGGTTCCGCAGTTCTTGCCGTATCGCTCCTATTTCCGTCATCCGGCGGCAGGTCGCGGCCGCCCTGAAGTGTGATCAGACCGGCTGCGAGCGCTGCCTTGCTCTGTTCGCTCGTGCCGTTCTGGATGCCGATCAGCGTAAGGTTGCGTGCCCGCAACTCCCGTACCAGCCTGATGAAATCGTCCGGCTGCCGGATGCCCGCCGCCCTGTCGAGATCGAGCACGATGGGCGCGTTGGTGAAGAAATGCGGTGCCTGCGCCAGCTTGGTGTCGAGCACTTCGTAGAACGTGGCATCGGCGTCGCTGGTCAGCTGCAGGACGATGGCGGTGAAGAAGCGGCCGCGAATCTGGAACGGCGCGACCTTCGGCGTCACCCGCCCGCTTCCGCTGTTCACGCGCGCTTGCTGCAAGAACGTCATTTACGACTGCGTTGGCCGATCCGCGCGAAGGTCTATCCGATTTGCCGTTGAGGCGCCATTCGACTCGTCGCTTGAACCCGTGACATTTGAGTGACCGCCGTGAACAACCGGCCCTCGCAAAATCGTCGGCAGTGACTTGCGTGTGGCGATGATCACGCATCGCGTTCCTGCCGGTGCAGGGCCGACGTACACGCCCGGCGGATACGCCGTGCCGATCACGGTTGATGTGGAGGGCGCGGTCGCGAGGCCGGCGTCTTTCGGATGGAACACACGGAACGGCGACAACGGGGCCAGGGCCGGAAGGGGCGGCGCAACACGGGCCGCGGCCGGTCAAGCCGCCGTCATCGGTTGATCAGCCAGAGGATCAGCGACAGGACGATGCTGACCAGGATGCTGGTCACGATCGGAAAGTAGAAGCGGAAGTTCTCCCGCTCGACCACGATGTCGCCGGGCAGCCGCCCCAAGCCGAGCTTCTGAAGCCACGGCCAAAGGAGCCCTGTGATCACCAGGATGATGCCGATCGTGATGAGCCAACGCGCCATGTCTTATGCGTCTTATGCGCCACGCCTCGGGGACGTCATAGCGGAAACAATCGGGGAAGCGAATGGGGCACCGGATGGGATGGCATGCGGCTAGCCGCACGCGGCGGGGGCGCGGTGCTCTGCCCGCCCCCGCCATCGTACTCATGCGGTCGCCCTCTTGCCGTAGTGTGCGGACCAGCCGCTCCAGGCGGCGAGCAGGGCGATCACGAGACCCAGGATCAGGTGGCTCCACATCGCGGCCGCGATCGTGGAGAAGCCGAGGACCCAGGGCGAGATCACCAGCCAGACGCCCAGGGCGACGTTGATCCACTCTTCCCATTCCGCGAACTGCACGAGCGCCGCAATGGCCAGGGCCGCGATGATGACGCCGCACACCCAGGCATTCCATGCTGGCGTCGGTTGATCCGCGAACTGGAAGAGCCACGGCGAGACGAACAGCACAACGGCCAGGACCAGATTGATCCAGTCCTGGAACCGGTCGACTGACTTGATCGTGATCTGATTGGCCATGGCGTTTACCCCTTTTTCTGTTGAGACAAACCCATGACGAACGGCCGGCAGGCCTTTTCCCGCCAGCTTAATTTTTTGATTTAGGCGAGGAACTCGCCCGTGACAAGGGCCGGGGAGGGGCAGGCGTGCCGGGGGAAAGGGCGTCGGTCGTCTGCCGGCGGGTGTACGAATGCGGTTGCATGCGGCGCCTTGGCCGGCCACAGTGGCGGCCCTTGTTCCGAGCGGAGGCTGCAGGTTCCCGATGATGTCACGGTTTCTCGTCCGGCTCTGCGTCGCGCTAAGCTTGGCCTTTGTCGCGGCGCCGACGGTGGCGTTTGCCCAACAGGATCCCGAGAATACCCTTTATCTCGACCTCGAGTATGGACGGGTCGTGATCGCGATGCGACCGGACCTGGCCCCGAAGCACGTCGCCCGCATCAAGGAACTCACGCGCCAGGGCTTCTACGACGGGGTGATTTTTCACCGGGTCATCGACGGCTTCATGGCCCAGACGGGGGATCCCAACGGCAACGGAACCGGCGGGTCCGGCGTGAAGCTGCCGGCCGAATTCTCGCGCGAGCCGTTCGTGCGGGGTACGGTTGGCATGGCGCGAACCCGCGACCCCAACAGCGGCGACAGCCAGTTCTTCATCATGTTCGCACCGGCGCCGCACCTGAACGGGCAGTACACGGTGTGGGGCCGCGTCGTCTCAGGCATGGAGTACGTCGACAGGATCAAGCGTGGCGAACCGCCCCGCAACCCGGACCGCATCGTCCGCATGCGGGTTGCCGCCGACGTGAAATAGGCACCGGCGGCGCGATCCCGAACCCAGTTCGCGAAAGGAATCCCGAATGACCGAAGATCTCGAGAACACGCTCTATCTGGATCTCGAATACGGGCGCGTCGTCATCAAAATGCGGCCCGATCTGGCACCGAAGCACGTCGCCCGGATCAAGGAACTGACGCGGGCGGGCTTCTATGACGGGCTCAAGTTCCATCGCGTGATCGACGGGTTCATGGCCCAGACCGGCGATCCGCGCGGCAACGGCACTGGCGGCTCGGGTCAGAAGATTCCTGCTGAGTTTACGAACGAACCGTTCAGGCGCGGGACGGTCGGCATGGCGCGGGCGGCCGATCCGAACAGCGGCGACAGCCAGTTCTTCATCATGTTCGCGGACGGGGATTTCCTGAACGGCAAATACACCGTCTGGGGCGAAGTCACATCCGGCATGGAAAACGTCGACCGGATCAAGCGCGGCGAGCCGCCAGCGAATCCGGACAGGATCGTGCGGATGCAGGTCGCCGCGGACGCGGCCTGACACGCGCGACCGACCGGGATCGGCGCGGTGCTCGTCCGGTGCGCCGCCTCGTTCGGTCTGTGACACCGGTTTCCGACCGCTGGCTTCGCGTGCGCCCAGGCGGTCGGATCGATCAATGCGGTAACACCGGCCCGACGGCCAGGATGTCGACCCGGCGGTTGACCGAGGCTTCCAGCCGGGCCGGCGTCAGGATGCCTTCTTTTCCTTCGGTTCGATCAGGTCGTTGAACTTCTTGCGGAACGTGTCGATCTTGTAGGACGGAAGCTTGTAGGCCCAGTTGCCGACGCGGGCGTTGATCGTCTCGACCTCTTTCCTGACCTCGTCGGCCGGCTTCAGCTTCGACGCGTCGTCCTTGTCCGCCTTGTCCTTGGCCTCGTTTGCGGCGACCTCTTCTTCCTTCTTCTCGGCCGCTTGCGCGGCGTCGGCCTGTTCGGTCGGCTGCGAGGATGGCTCGAAGGCGGCGACGAAGCGGACCCAGGTCCCGCCATCCTGGTCGGCGAGGTAGGCGGTCAGCTTGAGGCCGTCGAACGTCACGGCCTCCGCGGCCGGCGTTTCCGGGAACTTGACCTCGGCCACCGGCTTCACCGCATCCAGTTCCAGGCTCTCGAACGCACCGCCGATCGAGTTGATCTCCCAGCTCGACTTGACCTTGTGGTCGTCGGGCACGCCGGCGAGCGTGAAATCGTTCTCGCTCGGATCGGTACGGGTGACGGTGACCTCCTTCTCGGTCGTGCGCAGGCTGACCGTGCGGACGCGTTCGCGTTTCACGTCGACGATCTTGCGGTCGAGCCACTGAACGGCGTCGCGGTTGACGGTAAGGCGACCCTGCGCGAGCCAGGCCTGGGCATCGTCGCTCCGGCGGATATAGACGCCGTCGCCCGCACTGCTGGTGCCGCGCCCGAAGCGCTGCTTTCCGACCAGGACCGACAGCACGTCGCCGCCATTGGCGTCCTTCAACGTGAGCTGCACGGATTTCGCGTCCGGGGCCGAGACATCCTCGACCTGCAGCTCCGGATAGAGGTTGGGGGAGCGGGTCTTCGCCTCGAGCGCACGCAGCTCGGCAAGGCCGACCAGCACGCGCCGCACCTCGTCAATGGAGGCGGGGTAGTTCGATTGCTCGGGCACGACCCAGCCGTCGTCCGTGCGCACGATACTGAAGCTGCCGTCCTTGTGCCGCACCTGGATCGTCCGGATATCATCGGCACGGGCGGCAAGCTGCGGGAACAGCCTGTTGCCGATCTCGGCACGCGGCGCCGGCGACTGCTGCATGGTGGCGACGGCGACCGCGGCGCCGACGGCGATGACGGCAGCGATGCCAAGGGCGATCAACGCTTTCGATTTCATTGACGTGTCTCCCTTCGCGCGTGGTTCCTATGCCGCAGCAGCCGTCGCGGCCCCCGGGGCCCGGCGCCGCCGCATGCGGGCGAGGCCGACGAAGACCGCCACGATGGCGACGACGATCGGGACCAGCCCGATATTGACGAACTTCAGCCAGCTCTCGAGGCTCTGGATGTTCTGCCGCAGGTTTTGCTGTACCTCGCGCAGCTCGCGGCGGATGTTCAGCATATCGGCGCGGAACTGGTCGATGGCCGCCTGCTGTTCCGGAGAGAGGATGGCGCGACCGCCTTGATCCTTGCCCTGGCTCTGCAGCTCGTTGAGCTTCTTCTCCGTTTCCTCGAGTTTGGCCGTCAGCTCGCGCTCCTTCGCCCGGAACTGCAGTTCGGCGTCGCGCTGCAGTTCCTGCACGAGCACGAAGGGGCGGGACGACTGGCCCCGGCTGCGCAGGCTGATCAGGTCGCTGCTGCCGAGCAGGTTGTCGACGGCGTTCACGACGAAGTCACCGTTGTTCGCGACCGGCACGACCAGCTTCTGGCCGAAGAAGTCCTGCACTTGCGCCCAGAACCGGTCTTCGAGCAGGTCGGTATCCGCCACGACGATGACGTTGATCGGCTCGCGCGACTCGCTCAGATGCTCGTTCTTCTTTTCGGACGACTCCGCGGCCGGCTTGGCTTCCTCGGACGCCCCGGACTTGGACTCGTCGTCCCCCTCGGTTTCCTTTTTCGGCTCCGGCGGCGGGCCGTCCGGAAACGCGCTCTTGACCGTCCCGCTGATCCGCGCGGCAAGCGTGAAGGGCTGCCCCTCGGCCTTAAAATTGGCAAGCAACGCCACCGGATCGGGCGCCAGTTTCACCTTGTTGGCGTCGATCGACATCACCTCGGCGCTGGTCTGGATCAGTGGCGTCATCGTAGTGGATGCGCCTTCCTTGGCCTTGAGGATGCCGGCACTCGCCATCTGGATGAGCTGCGTCTCGGCCGTCAGGATGTCGGCACGATTGAAGTTCGGTTCGCGCAGGGCGAGCCACGCGAGGTAGTCGACGGCGCGCACGCGCGTCTCGGTGCCGGCGTTGACGCGGCGTGCGGCGAGCCGGTCGCCCGCGACCTTGCCTTCGACCATTTCGATGCCCCACGCATCGAACAGCTTCTTGAGGTTCGAGTCCGTCATGCCCGTCTGCGCCGCGATGCCGGGCCGGTAAAGCTCGCCCTCGGCATTGGGATCGACGAAGACCAGGGCGCGGCCGCCGCGCAGGACGAACTGGTCGATGGCGTAGAGTGTCTTTTCCGGCAGATCCTTGGGATGAACGATCATCAGGACGCCGATGTCATCGGGAATCTCCGTCGCGTCGCGGTCGACCGTCCGGACGTCGAAGAACTGCGTCAACTGAGTGTAGATCAGCCACGGCTCCGGCGCCTGCCGCGGGCCGCGGAACTCGCCGGTGAGGGGCAGCGTCGAGAGCAATCCGACGGCCGGTTTCTTCGGCGTCGCCAGGTTGTAGACGAGCTTGGTGAGATCATATTCGAGAAACCGCTCGCGTTCCGGTTGAAGAAACGCGATCACCTCCTCGCGGTCCGCGGTGTTCGTGCCAGCGATGCCGAAGTAGACGAGCTCGCCCGCCTGGTTCACCGGAACGCCCTGCAGGCCGAAGGCCACCGCACGATCTTCCTCGTCCGAGAACGGCTGCGGATCGATTACCTCCACCCGGATCTTGCCGGGGGCGGCGTTCTGATACTCGCGGAGCATCTCGCGCACGCGGGTCGCATAGACGCCGTAGGCGGGGATCTCGCGCCCGAGCCGCTCCGAATAGTAGAGGCGAAGCGTGATCGGCTCTTCGATCTTGGCGAGGACCGACCGTGTCCCATCGGAGAGCGTGAAGAGACGATCCTCGGTCAGATCGAGGCGTGCGGAGCTCAGCACCGTGTTGCTGATGACGTTCACCGCCACGAACAGGATGGCGACGAGCACAAGACCGACGGCCGAGGTCACGCCGCGCTTGGTGGTGACTTTCGCTGCCATGGCAGATCAACCCGCTTTCTTCATGTCGACGACGACCGCGTTCGCGAACAGGAACGCGGCGATCAGCGAGCCGAAATAGATCAGATCGCGGAGGTCGATGACGCCCCGGCTGATCGCGTTGAAGTGGGTGAGGAAGCTGAATGACGCGATGGTGTCGATGAGCACCTGCGGCGTCCAGCCGGTGAAGAAGTTCAGGACGAGCGGCGAGCCGCTGACCGTGAAGATGAAGCAGATCGCGGCCGTGATGACGAAGGCGATCACCTGGCTCTTGGTGATGGCCGACATGCACGCGCCGATGGCAAGAAAGCCACCCGCCATCAGCAGGCTCCCGACATAGCCGGCAAGGATCACGCCGTTGTCGGGATTGCCGAGGATATTGACGGTGATCCACAGCGGGAAGGTGAGGACAAGCGCGATCGCGGTGAATGCCCATGCGGCGAGAAACTTGCCCAGCACGGCCTCGTACATCGAGATCGGCAGCGTCAGGAACAGCTCGATCGTGCCGGTCTTGCGCTCTTCCGACCACAGCCGCATCGAGATGGCCGGGATCAGGAACAGGTAGAGCCAGGGATGGAACGTGAAGAACGACTGCAGATCGGCCTGGCCACGCTCGAAGAAGTTACCGAGGTAGAACGTGAAGGCGCCGGAGAGCGCCAGGAAGATGACGAGAAACACGTACGCCACCGGCGTGGCGAAATAGCCGGCCAGTTCGCGGCGCGTGATGATCAGCGTGTTGCGCATGGGTCATGCCCTCGCCGTCGTGATGTTGCGGAAGACTTCGTCGAGGCGGCCGCGCTCGACGCGGACCTCCTCGATGCCGAACTCGGCGTTGCGTGCGATTTCGCTGATCTGGGTGATGATGGGCTGACCGTTGACGGGGAAGGCGACGAGGCAGGTGAGATTGTCCTTACCCTGGATTTCCTCGATGGATCCGATGCCGCTGATGCGCTGCAGCGCCGCGCGGCAACTTGCGACCTTCGGCGCACTGAGGACGATCGACACCGCATTGTGCCAGCGCGAGCGCGCCTCCAGCTCGGCGGGCGTGCCGTCGGCGACGATGCGCCCTTTGGCGATGATCACCGCACGCGTGCAGACGGCATCGACCTCTTCGAGGATGTGGGTGGAGATGATGATCGCCTTGTCGCGCGCCATGTCGCGGATGAGCGTCCGGACCTCGTGCTTCTGATTCGGGTCGAGGCCGTCGGTCGGCTCGTCGAGGATCAGAACCTCGGGATCGTGCAGCATCGCCTGCGCAAGCCCGACACGGCGCTTGAAGCCCTTGGAGAGCGTCTCGATCGACTGGTGCAGCACGTCCTTGAGCTGGACGCGCTCGACGGCGAGGCCGATTCGCTTCGCTTTTTCCGCGCCGCGCAGGCCTCGGACGGCGGCGATGAAGTCGAGAAACGCCGCCGGGGTCATGTCGGGATAGGCGGGTGCACCCTCGGGCAGGTAGCCGATGCAGCGCTTCACCGCGACCGGATTCTCCAGCACGTCATGGCCGCACACGACCGCCGTTCCGCTGGTCGGCGTCAGGTAGCCGGTGATCATCTTCATGGTGGTCGACTTGCCGGCGCCGTTGGGCCCGAGGAAGCCGAGCACTTCGCCACGCGAGACCGAGAAGGAAACGTTGTCGACCGCGCGAATCTGCCCGAAATCCTTGGTCAGATTTCTGATTGCGATCATCTCCGACATGATGCTCACCCCCGCCAGAACGCGCGCTTATCACCACCAAATCAGGGCGAAATAATGGCTGCGCTGCGGCGACGCTGATGTAATCCATCGTGGCAATTTTGCAAGCGCATTGAGGGGCTTGGTCGTCGAAGGCGGGGCCGTCATCGGGCCGCGTTCCGCCGGCGGGTCTTGATCCGCGCGCAAGGCGACCATATCAACATTTTTTTTATCTCTCGTCTGGTGGTGCGTCCGTTGTGATCCGGTTTCGTGACCCTGCGAGGGCGAAACCGTGGTCATGTTTTCACGGGATGGCTCGTCGTGGGCCGCTGCGGCCACCGATGCGGATAGGTGGCGACGAACGCCGCGGCTCGGACCACGCGCCACGGTTTCGGTCCCCGAAAAGGTCCGGGCGTTGGAAGCGGCGAAAAATTTTGGCGGCCCTCTTGGCGGCGGCTGCAGGGACTACCAGATCAGGTCCGCCAGCGATGAGCGGTGCATCCGGGGGTGCCGCTTCGGCTGGAGCGCCGAAAAATTTCGAGCCCTTGGAAGTGCCGGTTTTCCGGCCTTCTTCGCGATGCGAAAAAACTTCGCGAAAGGGTTTGACAGTCTGACGATGCCGGTCGTATATAGCCGGCCCCGACGCGGCGGGAACGAGTTGATCGGAACGCCGCATGCTCTTTGACAAAGTGAATCGCAAGAGGAAGGGATGCGCGGGCGGCGGCGCGGGAGGGGGTCTCGTGTTTGTTCGTCGGC